>TARA_R110002050_G_scaffold204633_1_pt1 | contig 99810 bp, 59 predicted proteins | sample TARA_R110002050 | Tara Oceans TARA_R110002050 (sample SAMEA4396988) | marine metagenome | biome: Polar Biome; feature: [DCM] deep chlorophyll maximum layer (ENVO:01000326); material: water (ENVO:00002006), including particulate matter (ENVO:01000060) such as... | depth 25 m
CATGGCTCCGGCAACCGCACCAAAGATGGGCCCCAATCCGGCGATGTTCAAAAATTGGATCAGAAAGATGCGCCACCAGGGTAACGGCATATAATCTACGCCGTCAGTCATCGAGTAGGCTGGTGTTTCCCGGTTGGGATCAGTCCCTGCAATCCGTTCAATAATCCTGGAGTAAATAAAATACCCAAGCAGTAAAACGGATAGTGCAGCAAAAAAAGTAATCATTGCTTGGTTCGTTTAAGATGGCGGACCTATTTTTATTTTCGCTTGTTCAAATTTGTATTTTCGGCTACTTCTTATTCTGGCTTCTGTCTTCCGGGTATTCGATACGGATGTGATAAATATTCATTAGTTTCTCGAGAATTGTTTCCTTAAAGATCCGGATCTCCCGCAACGTCAAATCAGCATTGTCAAGTTGCCTGGTATCAATTTTGTCTTGTACAATCTTTTCAATCAGCACCCGAAGGTTCTCCAACGACTTTTCTTTCATGGCGCGGGCTGCCGCTTCAATACCGTCCGTTAGCATGACCACGCTGGTTTCCTTATTTTTGGGTGGTGGCCCGGGATAGGTGAACTCTTTGGGGTCAACTTCTTCGTTGGGGTGCTCGTTTTTGTAAGTGGTATAAAAGTATTTGGCCTGCGAGGTTCCGTGGTGACTGCTGATAAACTCAATCAGTACTTCAGGGAGTTTGTGGCGGCGGGCAATTTTTACGCCACGGGTCACATGGTCGATGATGATTTTTGCACTTTCCTTATTGTCAAGTTTGCTGTGAGGACTCATGCCAGCAGCCTGGTTTTCGATGAAATAGGCTGGTTGGTTGGTTTTGCCAATATCATGGTACAAAGCCCCCGCACGCACCAAAAATGGATTTCCGCCAATCCGCAAAATTACTTCTTCGGCCAGGTTGGCTATTTGCATCGAATGTTGAAAAGTGCCGGGTGCTTCCTGAGCCAGTTTGCGCAGCAGTGGCTGGTTTGTGTCAGAAAGCTCGATAAGTGTGACATCAGACACAAAACCGAAAAGCTTCTCAAAAATATAAATCAAAGGGTAGGCGAGCAGGATGAGCAAGGCATTGCCACCAAACCATTCCAGTTCTCTCCAGGGAATTGATTCGATGTTTCCTTCCTGGATCATGGAAAGGGCAAGGAAAACCACGGAGTAAGCGAGGAAAACCCAGAATGCCGTCAGAATCAGGTGCGAACGGCGGTGAAGTTTGTCCAGGCTGAATACTGCAATGATTCCGGCAACTTGATTCAGAAAAATATATTCAAAATTGTTTGGTGCAAAATAACCGATTAAGAGTGTTGTTACCAGCAGGGTGAAAATTGCTGTCCGCGAATCGAAGAAGATACGCAGCAGGATCGGCAGGATGGCTACTGGTACCAGGTATAGATTCATAAAGTCACGGTCGTTTACAAACCGTGAAGTAAAAACCATTAGCACAATCATAATCAGGATGAAACTTAATCGACGTTTTTGATTGAAAATTTCGGGCCTGAAATAGTACAGATAGAAAATCAGAATCAGTAAGCAAGAAATAATCAGTATGAGCTTGCCCAAGATCAGCAAATAACGCTCAATGTCTTGCCCTCGTTTGGTTTCATAACTCCTTTTCAACGAATCCAGAATGACATATTTATCCGGGGTTATAATATCACCTTTAAAAATGATTCGTTCGCCGGCTTGGACCATCCCCTGGGTAATAGAAACTTCGTCCAGTCTCTTTTGCAATTCGCCCATGTTAAATTCTTCATCGTAACTAATATTAGCTACAATAAAATCGCTTAGGTTTACAGTTTCGTAGAAGGTGCCAAAATCATTACCCAGACTGCTTCTAATTGTGTCGCTCAGCTTTTGATACGCGGTTTTAAGTGTCAAGAGCTCATCAGTCGGGACATGCTTGGCCAGCTTGTCTTTTATAAGAATCACTTCGTTTTTATTCTGTAAGCCCGGGTGATTTTCGGGCGCCTGCTCAATCAATCCTGTTTCGTATAGCTCAGCCAAAAAATGCGATAGATTCCTAACGGTTGCTGTATCTAGGTCAAACTGTTCAAGCGATTTAGCCAGGTTGTTGGTTTGCACCATGCGTTGAAGTGTATCGATCTTAAGGTAGGGGATGTACTTGCTTCGAACAGAATCCTGGTCCAGTTTAACATCCTCATCGGCTTTTAAAATGGCAAAATTAAAAGGAGCAACCAAGGTTTCGTGCCGCCATGGCGAATTCTTCTGAAATTCATATTTAAACCGGCTCTCTCCCGGAATAATCAGATAAAGCAGAAAAACGGTTGCCAAAAATGCGAATGCAATGTAAAAGAAGTGGTAATAGCGGGCCAGTCGCGTTAATAACTTTTTCATAAATACCTTTTTAAAGACTTTCCAATACGGTACAAAACTAGTCTTGAAGTTTTATATTTGAAGAATTAAAAATAACAATTTCTTTCGTGAAACACGCCATGCAATCAGATTTCTGAACTTGATGAAGTCGAACAGGCTTCGGATTAGCAGGTTGCCGTTTGAAATTGAAAAGTAATAGAAAGAACAGATGAATTACGGAATTTCCGGATTAAGCATCATACCGCTTCGCAAAGACCCCTCAGAAAGAAGTGAAATGACCAGCCAGATTTTGTTTGGTGAACATTTTGAAGTACACGAACAATTTATGGGATGGTGCCGGATTACTTCGGCTTACGATGGCTATGAAGGATGGGTAGACCAGAAAATGATCACGGAATTGTCCGATCGCACTTATCTGAAGACGGAGAGTTCTCCTTTTGCTGTTTGTACGGATATTTTTAACTTGATTCCACTAAATGGCGAACAAAACATGATGATTGTTGCCGGCAGCACACTGCCTTGCTGGCGTCCGTATAAAAAGGAATTTTCAATCAATCGCGATGTGTATCAGATGACTGGAAATTATATGTATCACCGGCCGGCCGATGCACGAAAATTGATCATTCAACAGGCTTTGATGTATTTCAATGTGCCATATTTGTGGGGCGGACGGTCACCGTTTGGTGTTGATTGTTCCGGCTTAATCCAGGTAATTTACAAGCAGGCCGGAATAAAAATTCCGCGCGATGCCAGCCAACAAGTACATGTGGGCACGGCTTTTTCGTTTGTGGAGGAAGCGCAGCCCGGCGATTTGGCCTTTTTCGATGACGAAGAAGGAAATATCATCCATGTTGGTATTATTTGGGAGAAGAACAAGATTATTCATGCTTCAGGAAAAGTGCGCATTGACAATGTAGACCAGTTTGGAATTTTCAATATCGAGACCAAACGTTATTCACACAAGATGCGCGTGATGAAACGAATTATCGACTAGCATTGCGAAGAGCCCGGTTTATAGGCTATTCAGTATTTATTGTATTAATGACAAGCAATCAAGAGACAAATGACAAAAACCTATACCTACGCATATCCGCGGCCTGCAGTCACCACCGATGCCATTATTCTGAAGAAGGAAACTGCTGAAATTTTGTTGATCCGGCGGGCAAAAGACCCCTTTAAAGACCGATGGGCTTTGCCTGGTGGCTTTATCGAAATGGACGAGGTGCTGGAAATCGCCTGCAAACGGGAACTGAAGGAAGAAACCGGTCTGACGGTGGAAAAGCTGGAGCAGTTTCGGGTTTACGATGCCGTAGATCGTGATCCGCGTGGACGGACGCTGTCGGTTATTTTTTATGGTTTTGTTGAGAAAGAGGCGAACGTGAAAGGTGGCGACGATGCTGCTGAAGCGGCTTGGTTCAGAATGGAACATTTGCCGGAGCTGGCATTCGACCACGCCGACATTATTCTTGACTTCTTGCGCTTACTGAGTCTCTCACGCTGATGCTTGCCAGCAAAATGGCATAACTTTCGGACCCACAGTTGAAAAGCAGATCCAGGCAGCTCAAATTCGGGGCAAAACCAAATTTGTCGTCAAATACCTGTGTATAGGTTTTTGGTTTGAAGAAAGGGTCGGGTAGCGCTTTTTGGGGTTTCGGATGAATCGCTTCGCGATAGTTCAGGCAGTCGACAGGCACTTCTTCAAAATTGACAGTTTGTTTGATCGTCGGATTTAGCTCCAGAATGGCCAAAACAGTTTCGAGTATTTGCTGATTGAAATCGAGCAAAAAGGCATGCTGTTTCGCAAAAAACGGACGAAAATCATCTTGCAGCACTTCAAAAAACGGCGAACTTTGATAGGCGGAAATAATGGCTTGCCAGTGGATATGCTGCCAGTTGGTGTCGTACGAAATTCTGATGTCTTTGATTTGTTGTTTTTGGCTGCGTCCCTTTTCAACCGGAACAATGATCTGTTCCGGGCCATTTGCAGCTAAAATAATACTCCGGTTTCGGTAAGTTTGCTTCACGAAGTTTTCAGCACTCTCCATCCAGATGGTTTGGTGAGCGAGAAATTTCGAGAGGTACTGAACCGGCGGAAAATAGGCCGTACTCAGCAGAATATCCTGATCAATCATCTTGATTTATTCCTTAAAAAAGCTGCTGTCGTCATCGTTCTCATCGGTCATTTCAATCCCTTCGATGTGTGTTTTTTCAGGAGCATGTGCTCGAGATAATTCCAACTCTTTAATTTTCCTTTGTCTTTCCTTAAGCTGGCCCTTTAGTTTCCATAACTTTGGATAAGCAAATGATAGCGCCAAAACGGCCCCCAAAATAATACAAACAATTAGGGTTAGAACGAGCGGGACATCGGTGATTTTCCAGAAGAATACGTTCAGTGTAATAAGCACGGTGTTTTGCAACGTAAAAATGACCAGTAGTAAGGCCAGAATCAATAAGACAATTATTCCTGCTGACATATGATTTGTTTTTAGGGAAATTAATAAAAAAAAGGATACCGAAGCAAATCTTCAGAATCCTTTTTTTCAGAATGTTTGGGGCTTGGCTAATGAACCACGTTAAATAACCTGTTCCAGCGGATGTTGTTTGGCAGACCTTTTTCTTTATCGAGCGACAGCCAGATAAAGACTGCTTTTCCAACAACGTGATCTTCGGGCACGAAGCCCCAGTAACGCGAGTCCGCCGAATTGTGACGGTTGTCACCCATCATCCAGTAGTAGTCCATGTTGAAGGTGTAGTTGTCCGTAGCGATGCCATCAACATAAATGGTACTGTCTTTCACTTCCAGTTCGTGATTCTCATACAGATCGATAATGCGTTTGTAAAGTGGAAGGGTCTCCATATTCAGGGTCACCGTCTTACCCTTTTGGGGAACAGTCAGCGGTCCAAAATTGTCCACGTTCCACTGGAAATTCGAATCGTGTGGAAAAATGTTCTGATCCCAATTTCCGGCAGGCATATTTACTCGCTTGATTGAGGTAACATTATTCAGTTTCTCCAATTCTTTCACATATTCATCGGTCAGCGGATACAGGTATTGCGAGCCCGAAAATACCTGTTGGTCAGCCCGTGAAATACCGATTTTCTCCAAGGTGCGCTTGTTGATCGGGGTTCCGTTGGTGGTGATAATGTAATCGTACTGGACTCCCGGAAACTCTTTCTGTTGCTCTCCATTCACATACAGTTGTCCATCTTTCAGTTCCAGCACATCTCCCGGTGTCCCCACACATCGTTTGATGTAGTTTTCGCGTTTGTCAACAGGTCGGCTAATGATTTCGCCAAAAGTTCGTTGGTCGCTCCAAATCCGGTCGCGACCGTATGATCGGATCAATTGATAGTAGTCCTGGGTCGGCATGTTCATCGCCACTGTATCGCCATGCGGGAAGTTGAAAACCACCACATCGTTGAGTTCAACATCGCCAAATCCGGCCATACGCTTGTATGGGTTTTGAATCCACTCAACATATGACTTCCGCGTTGTGGAAAGGGGCATGGTGTGGTGAACAAACGGAAATGACAGTGGGGTGTTGGGCAGTTTGGGGCCATACGCTGTTTTGCTTACGAACAGAAAATCACCCACTAACATCGACTTTTCCATTGAGGAGGTTGGAATGGTGTAAGCCTCAATAAAAAACATCCGGATGAAGGTGGCAGCGATTACTGCAAAAATGATGGCATCCACCCATTCAACTACTTTAGTTTGCTTGCCATCGGGCGGGTTCTTTTTTTTCCAGAAGGCCCAATGTACTTTTTTGGTGACATACATGTCGAAAATAACTGCCAGTCCGATAAACCACCAGTAGCTTTCCATCCAAATTACCCACAGACTGTAAATCAAGGCAACTACGATGAACTTGAACCATTTGTTCGTCAATATTTCTCTCATTGATTTGGAGTATATTATAAATTTAATAGATCATTCATGCTAATAAGACCTTTTTTGTCGGCACTAAATTCAGCAGCCAAAACTGCTCCCAGGGCAAATCCCTGACGGCTTTTTGCGCTGTGTTCAATTTCAATGTAATCAATGTCTGATTCGTATTTGATGCGGTGGATTCCCGGAACATCGCCTTCTCGAATGGCTTCAATATGCATTTCGTCGTCGCTTTTTGGGGTGTCCAGTGTCCAACTTTTTTTGCCGGGATGTATTTCAAACAGATCTTCGGCCAAGGTAATAGCCGTTCCGCTGGGGGCATCCAGTTTTTTTGTGTGATGAACTTCTTCCATGCTGATGTTGTACTCCGGACGGACTTTCATGAGTTCGGCCAGCTTCTTGTTTAAGGCAAAAAACAGGTTAACGCCGAGACTGAAGTTGGAAGCATAAAAGAAGGTTCCCTGGTGCTTTTTCATTTCGTCCAATACTTCCGCTTTGCGATCGAGCCAGCCGGTCGTTCCACTAACAACGGGAACTCCGCTGGCAAAGCAGGTTTTATAATTGTCAAGTGCTGAAGCCGGAATTGTGAATTCAATCGCTACATCAACTTTTCTCAGATTTTCTTTTGTCAGGTCGTGTTGGTTCTCCACGTCAATGGTTAAAACAATCTCGTGCCCGCGCTCTTTCGCAATGGCTTCAATGGCTTGCCCCATTCTTCCGTAACCAATAAGTGCTATTTTCATTCTATGTCATTTTTTTTGAAAGCATACAAAGATATAAATTACACGATAAATGTATAATTCTGATTGGATGGATGAAACAATTTTCGCTGAACAAGGAATTTTAGTGGTTGAAATAAGTGAATCAAGTTGATAAAAGAACGATAAATGGACTCTAAGATCCAACTTCAACCATTCGGTCACTTGCCATAAATGAATGTTCCGGATTTTAAGGCGCAGTAATTCTCCAATTGAAGTCCTCATATAATTGTTTAAATTTGAGGTCCATTTATAAAAATAGGAGATTTGTATGAGAAATCCAGTTCCCAGAGTTGCCGCCATTCATGATTTAAGTGGTTTTGGCCGGGCGTCGCTAACCGTTGTCATTCCCATACTTTCGTCTATGGGCATTCAGGTTTGTCCATTGCCAACCGCTGTTTTATCGTCGCACAGTGCGTTCGATGATTTTTATTCGGTTGATTTAAGCCCACAGCTTCAGCCGATGATTGACCATTGGAAAAAGTTGGACCTGAGTTTTGACGCCATTTATTCGGGCTATTTGGGGGCTGCTGAGCAAGTGGACACGGTGGCTCGTTTTATACATGATTTTTCAGCCAATAATCCGTTAGTGGTGGTAGATCCGGTGCTGGGAGATAATGGCAAGCTTTATTCGGCTTACACGCCAAAAATGGTGGCTAAAATGAAAGAATTGGTCACCTTGGCTGACTTAATTACGCCTAACCTCACCGAAGCCGCTTACTTGCTCGGAGAGAAGCACAATGCGGATATTGAGCTGAAGGAGTTGAAAGAATGGGCCATGCGTTTGGCCGAAATGGGGCCCGAAAAAGTGATTGTTACGAGTGTGCCCGATCAATTAAAAAATAACAATACGTCGGTTGTGGCGTTTAATAAAACAGATCATCGCTTTTGGCGAGTGGGTTGCGATTACATTCCGGCACATTATCCGGGAACCGGCGATGCTTTTGCCAGCGTGATGGTTGGGTCGCTGCTGCAGGGCGACAGTTTGCCCATTGCGCTTGACCGGGCCGTACAATTTATTTCGCTGGGTGTTCGTGCGACCTTCGGACACAATCATCAGGCCAACGAGGGCATTTTACTCGAAAAAGTACTGCCATCGCTTAATGCCCCGGTGCAAATTAGTAGTTATCAGTTATTGGATTGAAAAATATGAAAGATATTCGCTTGGTGGCCACCGACTTGGATGGCACGTTTTTAAAAAATGATAAGTCAATTAGCGAAGAAGATTTAAAAATGCTGGAGCTTCTCGGAGAGCGCAAGGTGATTCGGGTGGTGGCAACCGGCCGGAACTTCAAGAAAGTACTGGAGGTATTGCCGGATCATTTACCATTCGACTACGTCGCATTTTCGTCGGGTGCGGGTATTTACGATTGGAAGAAACGTGAGTTGGTGTATCGTCAGAACTTGAACCGGGAAACCACGAATGGCATCATTCATTTTTTTACTGAAAAGGATATGAATTTCCACTTATTTCGTGCTGTACCCGATAATTTCAGATGTTGGTATTTTCGGGGGAAGAACTCGTGCGAAGAATTCGAGCGATATTTCGACTTTCACAATTCGGTATCTGAATTATTGCCGGTTACAAAAAAGCTCGTGGATGATGCTTGCCAGTTTTTAGTGATTTTCCCAAATCAGCCGGAAACTTTCTTGCAGGTGAAACAAGACCTTGAAAGCCAGTTCGACGATATTAAAGTGGTGCGCACCAGTTCGCCCTTGGATACCGACTACATTTGGATGGAGGTTTTTCACAAGGATGTATCGAAAGGCAACGCCGTGAAATTTTTGTGTGAACAGAAAAATATTCATCACCACATGACATTTGGAATTGGCAATGACTACAACGATTTGGATTTATTGAATTTTACCTCCTTTTCCTACCTGGTCGAAAACGGACCTGATGAGCTCAAACCACACTTTCGAAAAGCCGTTTCGAACGAAAACAGTGCCTTCAGCAACAGCTTGAAAAAATATTTGTAGCTTTTTTATTCGCCAGTCAGGTCGCCCTTGGCTGGTTTGTAGTGCCGCTTTAGCCAGGTGGCCAGACCGTCAAGTCCGGGAAATAGCACCCTTTCGGTAATGTTGGCCTGGTCTAGTTTATCGCGCACTTCCCATTTCAATTCCTTTGGAATGATAATCCGCCGGTAGAGTTCGGGATGGTCGACCAGCCACTCGTCCATAATGCTTGTGGGTTGGGTCATCACCGAAAAAAAGGCATATTGGTTGACAATGCGCTGATCGATGGAGGGCGGTTCAAAAAAGATGACTTGCTCCTTGTTTAATTTTTTATCGAAGTCGGATAAGGACATGATGCTTTCTTCCAGCATTTCGATGGTGAAAGCGTTGCACCTTTCTTCGCGCAGCAAGTGGTTTAGCGGTTCGGATACCAGTCGGTTTACCTTCACAAAATCCACTTTCCAGATCACGCCGTCCAAATCAAATTTTTCGGTGTTGGCCGTGGCAAAGTGCATGGCAATAAAGGGCGAATAGGTCCAGTCCAGCAAGCGGGTGGGGAGGCCGTGGTGTTGCGCCATCACCAGCGAACGCCAGAACGAAGCGGTCAGTTGGGCATCTTTCGAGATGCTATACTTTCGAAAATTACGCAGCAGGTGATATTCCAGTTCGGGACGCTGTCCACAGTTCCGCAGAAAGCTGTTTTTCAGTTCATAGCTGGCATCCGAAAGTCCTCGAAAGGCATAATCAGATCGGTATCGCGTCAGGTGTGCCTTCCAGGAGTCGCGGTACACTTCTTCGCACAGCTCTTCCCAACTGTGCACGATGAAGTCATTTTGGTGGATTTTTTCTGATTTCATTGGTCCCAAAGTTCATTAAAAAAAAGGAATTTTACCCGAAGGTTAGGTCCGTTTTTTTCTGAAATGGTCCTCGCCTGTTTCAGCCATAACGCGCAATTCTTCATTCAAGTATAGGTTCTGTGTCAATCGTTAAATATTCTGAAAAGATTTTTTGCCAGTTGTCACTTTCTCTGTAAAATTCTAAATTAGCTGGCTAAACTTGAAACTGAGAAAAATGAGGGAGCGATTAATTATCTTTTTGTTGTTGGTCGGCTATGGTTTTGCTCCCGCCTTTTGCCAGTCAGAGAATGATTTTGACGAAGTTCTGCAGGTTCCCATCTACTATCCTGAAATTAACCCTGAAAGCCCCATTGGTATCTTTGCCTTCGATCTGCCGTTTTATTTTCCTTCGGCAAGCCCTAAGAAACATCAGCTTTCGGTAGGCTACACCATGGCCAATGTCTGGCATCCGCAGGCTCGTTTTCTGTATCCGCAAAACCTGACCGGCAAACAGCAAAATGAGCTGAAGGATATCTACATGTCTTGGCGGCCAGAGTATTTTGACGCGATGGAAATTGAGACGAAAGACAAGTTATTTCAGTCGGATGGGGTATTGCACCACCTCAAGTTTTCGTATCTCAACACCTGGACCAGCAAACACAGTCTGATTGTGAATTTCAATGTGCATCAGTTATCGGGGGGCCAGTCGCCACTCACATTTTTGGTTAGCGATAGCTTTATTGAGGCGTTTCACTCTAACTTTGCCATCGAAGATAATTACGGACGACGTTTGTTTCCGTTCAACCGGGCCTCCATTCAGTTTGATGATGAAACCGGAAACTCGTTTCGTAAAGATAAAGGCGATGTGTTTACCACCATCATTGATGGGCACTACTATCGGCAGGTTTTTACGCGCAAAACCCAAAAGTGGCATTTCGATACGCAGGTCGGAGCTCATTTGTCCATTCCGCTGAATGAGCTTCATCCCTACATCATCCCGGGACTTTCCGTAGGCATTCGCAACGATCTCAGGCTTGGTCCTAAAAGCAGTTTGACGTGGGCCTTCGACGGAGGGATCACTGACCAAACGTCATTTAAAATCGGCGATGGTATTCGGGCAATTGACTGGCAGTACCGCAAACACGGCCGAAGTTTGCTGGCCCTAAACCTGATGTCGCAAAAGAAGAACACGGTGGTGATTGGCTTGCTGCTCAATTACCAGGATCCTTTAATGAAGGGCAATTCATTTTCGTGGGATCAAACCGGATATTATGAAATTGGCGTGGAGGTATTGGAAGAAGGGGATGTTTGGGAAGGCGAACCAATTTCCCAGGAGTTTTACCTGTCGAAAATTACCCCGGCTTCTCTTTACCATTTTTCACTGAAGACCTATTTCATCCTTGGCTTTCATAAGAACGGCAACGAGTTTAATATTTATTGCGGCGAAGATTTGTTTTTAGTGAACAATGCCCCCGATATCCAGTTCAGTTTTCAATACCGGTTTGCTCCGTTCGGAAAGAAAAAGTGAGACTTTTTGACTTCAGTTTTCTGCATATTTAGGTCAGGTGTGTACTGGTTTGGATTGAATGACTGATAGTTGTTTTGAATGAAAATTAACGAAGACTGTAATCCAAGTGGTATTTTGTCACGTCCTATTGGATTGCTTCACGCCTCGTTTATATTTCTTCGCGTGTCATTGGTATTGTTTCACGTCTTGTTGATGATGCTCAGTATTGATTGGTATTTTATCAATTCTGGGTGACATTCTTTTCAAACCCAATGGTCAATCTTTTTTGAACAAGGCAGCGGGTTTCACGTTTATAGGTCAAAACTTATTTTGAGATGGCAGATATAAAGGAGAAAAGGGAGCGTTTACCCCGCTGGATGAAGTCGCCACTGCCTAGTGGTGAGAACTACTCAAAAGTGAAGCGATTAATAGCCGAGCACAAATTAAACACGATATGTACCAGCGGTAATTGCCCCAATAAAGGCGAATGCTGGAACGCCGGAACCGCCAGTTTTATGATTCTGGGTGACAAATGTACCCGGAATTGTCGTTTCTGTTACGTCAAAAACTTGATTCCCGATCCGGTGGACTGGGAAGAGCCGCAACGGCTGGCCGAAACCATCAAGACGCTGGGTTTGAAACACTGCGTGATTACCTCGGTTGATCGTGACGATTTGCCGGATGGTGGCGCTAAATTTTGGGCAACAACCATTTTGGCCATCAAGGAGGCAAGCCCCGGGACGACCATTGAAACATTGATTCCGGATTTTCATGCGAAAAAGGAGCTGGTGCAACAAGTGATTGATGCTAAACCCGAAGTGATCTCGCATAATCTGGAGACGGTAAAGCGCCTGACGCCGAAAATCAGAAGCACCGCGCGTTACGATCGTAGTTTAAAAGTAATTTCGTATATCGCCGAAGCCGGCATAGTCGCCAAATCGGGCATCATGCTTGGCTTGGGCGAAGGGCCCGACGAAGTACTGGAAGCCATGGACGACTTGAAAGCCGCCGGATGCAAGGTGCTGACTCTGGGGCAATACCTTCAGCCGGCCCCCAACCTGATGAAGGTGGTGGAATACATCACCCCCGAGCAATTTGAAATTTACAGAAGAGAAGCTTATAAACGAGGCTTTCGATATGTGGAGAGCAGCCCGTTGGTACGTTCTTCCTATCACGCAGAAAGGCATGTGAATGCCTGAAATGTTAGTTTATGGAAACACAATTACATCATGTTCTGGAGTTGGAACAACTGACTCCTGAAACCTTTCTGATTCACCTGGATCGTCAAGATTTTAGTTTCAAACCCGGACAATATGCCATTCTTCGAAACCCGGAAACCGGCGAAGGGCGCGAGTATTCCATCTACAGTGCGGACAAGGAAAATCGGCTTTCGTTTTTAGTGCGAGAGATTAAAGAGGGAGAATTTTCTCGTTACCTGAAACACTTAATCGTTGGAAGTGAATTGGTCGTTGAAGGGCCGCGTGGCTTTTTTATTTTGGATGAAAAGGCGTTGAACGGACATCCCCTGCTGTTTATCGCCACAGGAACTGGCATCAGCCCATTTCATTCGTTTGTTCAGAGTTATTCCAGTTTGGATTACCAGGTACTCCACGGCGTTCACTTTGCCGACGAAGCCTACGGAAAGTCCGCTTTCAATGCAGATCGCTATTTGCTTTGCTCCTCGCGCGAAGACAAAGGCGACTATTTTGGCCGGGTGAGTTATTACCTGAAGGAACATCAGGTGGATCAAGACCTGATTTGTTACCTGTGCGGGAATTCAGATATGATTGAGGAAGTGACAAATATTCTGGAAAGCTATGGCATTTTGCCCGAAAACATCCGGACTGAGGTCTTCTTTTAGACTTAGCTTGATTCGTTGCGGTCATTTTTGAACATTTCAGTCAGCAATAGGTTGTTTTGTTCGCATACTTGGTGCGATTTCTTATTTTTGCTTTCATGTATCTGCTAAATCTTATTCATGAGAACAATTTGGATCGAAGAACAACTCAAAAAAGCCTGTCCTGATATTCATTTGTCCTGCATTTCCTGTTCGGTCTCCATCCAGGGGTTTCAGGAAGATTTGTGGAAACTGGTTGATGCGAAGAGCCAGGAAATAATGGAAAATTTGACGATTGAAGAAATCCGTCACAATCCCAACATCGCGGCGGCCCGCGAAGCTTATAAAGCCTGTGGTAAAGATCCGGCGCGCTATCGCTTGTCAGCCGAAGCCTTGTTGCGCCGGGTGGTGAGTGGCAAAGGCCTCTACCAAATAAACAATGTGGTTGATCTGTTGAACCTGGTGTCGATTAGTACAGGTTTTTCGATTGGAGGCTACGATGATGACAAAATTGTTGGTGACATCGTTATGGGAATCGGTCGACCCTATGAACCGTATAATGGCTTGGGACGAGGCGAGATGAATATTGAAGGCATGCCTGTCTTTCGGGATGAAAAAGGTTCTTTTGGAACCTCCACGTCCGATTCGGAGCGAACAGGCGTAAGTGAAAATACCCGACGCTTTTTAATGGTGATCGTTTCGTACCAGTCGATTAAAATGCTGGCGGAGGCTACGCAAATGGCAATCAAATACCTGAAGGAGTTTGCTGAAGGAAAGAACGTTGAAGCAGTAATAGTCCCACAATGCACACAAAGGAAAAATGGAGTTTAAAAATTATAGACCGAACTATGATTCAACTAACTTTGTGTTCCTAGTGCTTTAGTGGGATAAAAAAACGAGCCAGTGAGATACATTTGTAAGTTTTTATTGAAGCTGTGGGGTTGGAAAACCGTCAATGGCGTAATGCCGCATAAAAAAGCCATCATCATCGGAGTGCCACATACCAGCGCCTGGGATTTTGTGATTTCGTATTTGTTTTATACTTCCGTGGGAGGCGTGGCTCATGTGATGATTAAGAAAGAGTTTTTCTTTTGGCCGGTGGGCTATTTTCTCCGAAAGATGGGGGCGCTACCCATTGACCGCTCTAAAGGAGCCACCGTGGTCAAACAAGTGATCAATGAGATGAACAATCGCAATAAAATGCATTTGGCAATGACACCTGAAGGGACCAGAAAGCAGAACAAGCACTGGAAAGCTGGATTCCATACCATTGCCAAAGCAACCGGAGCAACCGTTTATTTGGGGTTCTTCGATTTTGGGCGGAAGGAAATTGGATGGCTTGAAACGCTGCCGCTAACAAACGATCCGCAGAATGATATCAAACGAATGAAGGCCTATTACCGTAATAGAAACGTAAAAGCCAGATATCCGGAGCTGTTTACAGCGGAGGAGTAAGGTTGCAATCGGTTATTTAGTCAATTGGTCATTGATTATTGGTCATCAATAAGAGGATCAGAACTAAAATTAGTATACTATGACAGACAACTTGTGTATTGCTCTGGTGCAGTGCGAATTGGTTTGGGAGCAGCCGGCTGAAAACCGCAAGCATTTGCTTCACTTATTGGACGATCTTGCCAGTGAAACGGACTTGGTGGTTTTTCCCGAGATGTTTGCCACTGGCTTTAGCATGCAGGTGGAAAAATGTGCTGAAGCGATGGATGGAGAAAGCGTTCAATGGATGAAGCGATTGGCTGCTGATAGACGGCTGGTGGTGGCTGGAAGCCTCATGATTCGCGAGCATGGAAACTTTTTCAATCGCTTTATTTTTGTGTATCCCGAGGGCAAGATGGAATATTACGACAAACGTCACTTGTTTTCGATGGGAGAGGAGCACTTGCATTTTACTGGCGGGCAGACGCGTAAACTGATTCAAATCAAATCATTTCGGATTCTGCCACAGGTTTGCTATGATTTACGCTTCCCCGTATTTAGTCGAAACCGGCAGGATTACGATCTGTTGATCAACACAGCCAACTGGCCGGCCCCCCGCCGCGGAGCCTGGAAAACCTTGTTGAAAGCGCGTGCTATTGAGAATCAATCCTACGTTGCAGGTATCAACCGTACTGGCAGTGATGCTAATGGGATCAACTACGTTGGCGATACGTGTTTCGTAGATCCGAAAGGCAAAGTGATGCTTGCAGCCGAAGACAAGACGGAGCAGATCATTACCGCCAAACTCTCCAAGGACTCGCTTGAAAGGTTCCGCAATAACTTCCGTGTTTTGCCCGACGCCGATGATTTTCAGCTGACGTGATCAATCTCTGTCGAGTCTATTTTCCTACTCTTGAATGCTCTTATTTAGAAATGAATTTTTCAATACAGAAACGAATAACTATAAAGTTAGTTTGAAAACTAAAATATTAGTTGTAAGTTTGAATTGGAATTCCAAATCATTAATCATTCTTAAAAAATCATGCTATGACACCACGAGAGACTTTTCAACAAGCAGATTATTTCACATGACAAATTTTTTTCGATTTCAAAACTAAAGAATTAGTTTTTTAACTATTCCCATAGTTCAGTGGCCTGATTTTTGTAGTTGCTTCAACCTGAATAAAAAATGAACCTGATGAAAGAATTGACAAAAGCTGAAGAACAAGTCATGCAATTGCTTTGGAAGAAGGAAAAAGCCTTTGTAAAGGAGTTGATTGAACAGATGCCCGAACCGAAACCGGCGTATAACACAGTTTCAACCATCATAAGAATTTTAGAAAAAAAGGGCTTTGTGGCTTATGAGGCTTTTGGAAAAACACACCGTTATTTCCCGCTGATCAGTAAAAAGGAGTACACGCGGAAGTACATGAAAAACTTCATGAAAGGTTATTTCAGCAATTCATTCAAGGAGATGGTTTCGTTTTTTGCGCGCGAAGACAACATGAGCCTGGCCGAACTGGAAGAACTGATGAAAGAAGTGGGCAAGGATTTAAAAGACCCTAACAACAAACGCGATGAATAGCTTTATCAATTACATTTTGGAATCGGGCCTTAGCCTGGGAGCCTTGGCGCTCATTTATTACGTATTTTTGCGTAACGAAACCTTTTTCAAGGCCAACCGCTTGTTTCTGCTTTTAGCCGTTGTTTTTTCAAGCTTACTGCCTTTGTTTCAGTTCAAAGTTTTCGGGTCGTCCGGTCAAGGCAATGCGCTACTGGCCGGATTCGGAACATCCAATATGCTGGAAACAATTACGGTTAGTAGCTCGGGCTTTTCCAATTCGCTGGCCAACTGGATTTCAACCAGCCAGCTGTTGGTTTATGCTTATGTAGCAGGGGCCATCATCATGGGTTTGATTGTGCTCGTCCGGTTGACTCAATTGGCTTACGTCATAAAAAAAGGCCAGTTGGTCACTAAAAATGGAATCAACTACGTTTATATCGACGAAAATTCAAGTCCGTATTCTTTCCTCAATTATTTGTTTGTAAGCCGGGCCCTGGAAGAACAGCCGGGCTGGGAAAAAATGCTTGCACACGAAAGCGAACATATTCGCCAGGGACATACGGTGGATATCTTAATACTCGAACTCATCAGCATTTTTCAGTGGTTCAACCCGTTTTTCTGGCTGCTCCGGCGGGTGATTAAAGAAAACCACGAATACATGGCTGATCGGGCAGTATTAAATCAGGGCGTGGCCGTTAATCATTACAAAGCGGTTTTGGTCACCCAGTTTATTGGTAATCAGTTTTCGATTGCCAACAATTTCAATTCTTCATTAATTAAATCAAGACTAAAAATGATGACAAAAATAAAATCTTCAAACCAAGCCAAATGGCGCTACCTGCTGGGCGTGCTGATGGCTTTTACCCTTGTGCTGGTATTTGCCTGCGAAAATAAGGATGAGAATTTTACTGAAAACCAAACAACGGAACAAGGAGTTCAGCTCAAGTCGGCAAATGGTGAACAGCCACTATTTTTGATTGACGGCGAAATGGCCGACCACGATGCCATGGAAAAATTGGATCCGAATAGTATTGAATCTATTGATGTCCTGAAAGGAGACAATCCGGCTATGGTTGAGAAATATGGTGAATTAGCAAATAATGGGGTAGTCATGATCACCTCGAAGAGTGGCGCACTGGATTCCAAGAACAATGCGGTTAACGAAGTGGTGGTCGTTGGATACGCCGGACAAACTGCTGGTGCTGATGATCCTGCCGTCTTTAATATTGTTGAAGAGATGCCGGAGTTCCCGGGAGGTGAGTTGGAACTGCGTAAATTTATCGCACAGCGTGTCAAATATCCTGTTATTGCTCAGGATAACAGGATTCAGGGAAAAGTATATGTAACCTTCGTGGTTGAAAAAGACGGTTCGGTTGGACGCATTAAGATAGCCCGAGGAGTTGATCCGTCGTTGGATGCCGAAGCCATGCGCGTGGTGAACGAAATGCCAAACTGGACGCCAGGGAAGCAGCGGGGTGTTAATGTTGCGGTGGCTTACACCGTCCCGATTGAGTTTGTTTTGCAATAGAACTTAAAGTTTGGTGTAAACCACGCAAAAGGTCATTCTGAACTTGTATCAGAATCTTTCCGTGGTTTACACCAAACTTACTTTAAAACAATAAAGCCATGTTCAGAAAATTAACCGTTGCTTTTTTGCTGTTTCTTCCGGCGGTGTGTTGTGCCCAGGATGAAGTCGATTTGTTGCTGTTAAAACAGGAATACACCAAAGCAATTGATCTGATCGATCAGAAACTTCAGACTCAGCCAAGCGGGGACTTGTATTTTAAGAAAAGCCTCGCGCATAAACAACTCATGGATTATCCGGCAGCCATAGCTGATTTGGATTCGGCCTTGAGCAAAGAACCACTAACTGTGACTTATTTGTCTAATAGGGCAGATCTTTTGCAAGCCTTGGGGAACCATCACGAGGCATCGGCTGATTTTGAGCGGGCACTTTCATTGACACCTGACGATTTGCAGCTAAAGTATGCGTTGGGAAAATCCTGGTTATATCTGAATGACTACAAAAAGGCACACAGCACCTTTGCCGAAATACTGCAGGTTGATTCTACAAATGTGATGTATAAAAAGTACGGTGCATTGGCGGCTTACAAAGCGGATTCATTTAAGGTGGCAGCCAGTTTGTACGAAAACTACCTGCGGCAAAACCCCAATGACCTCACGGCCTACTTAAATTTGGCGAGTGTATACGAAAAGTTGAAGGAAAAGAATCGGATGATGATGACTTTATACCGGGCCGGTCGTCAGTTTCCAAATAACCGGACGATTCAACTGAAAACAGCCAATGCTTCCTTCGAAAATAAGGATTTTCAAATGGCTCAGCGTTTGTACCATCAATTTATGACCCGTCACGATACACTTTTACCGGTTCTTCTAAATTATGGGATTTGCCTGTACCACAATAAATACACCGAGGATGCCATTGAGATTTTGGAGAAATGCTACTCCGCGGCGCCCAATGATGTTTATGTGAATTTTTACCTCGGCGTGAGTCACAAACGGTTAGATCATTATGAGCTGGCTTCCAATTACCTGGATTTTGCCATTTATATATCTGTTCCTGAATTTCATCCGGAAATGTACCACCATTTGGCGCAGGTTTACGGTTCACTGCAGGAGTATGAAAAGTCGATTGAATGTTACCAAAAGGCCTATGATCTGGATTCACGGAAAGTTGAGGTTTTGTTTGAAATTGCTACAACCTATGAGGAATATAATTTCAATAAAACACTGGCCATAAATTATTATCGGTCGTATTTGTTGGAAGCGGGCGAAAAGGCCGAAAATGCGGACTATGCGCTCGACCGGATCCAGCGGATTAAGGAGGAATTGTTTTTTGAAGAATAGATATCCGCAAGATTACCTCATGTCATGAAAAAGTCATTCAGTTGTTATTAGGTGGTCATTCAGTGTTTTTAAATTGATCAATAACAATAAAATGATCAGGAATGACAATAATTAACGGCTATGACCAAACAAACAGGTTAAACAGACAATGCTATTCGAATAACAGCCTACGAAGCTTCAGCCAGAAGTTGAATGGCTTCCTGCTTTAGAACCGGGGGCAGTTGAATTTTGCGCCGCTCGATACTCAGCAGCCACTTGCGGATTTCTTCACTATCCAAGGTATAAAGCACATCGCGAAATTCATCAATTTGTTCGTCGCGGTATTCGCTTGGATTAACCCCTTGAAAACGGTCCAGTTCTTGATCTTCGAAATAAACAATTTCATCGGGGTTTTTAAGCATCTCTTCAAAATCACATACCTCGTGTGCGCCGCAGCAATCCAGGGCCACGTTTACTCCATCATTCGTTGTATCGCTTTCCGGGTCTTTTTTGCCAAATCGGTTCGAAAGCCAGGTTCCAACTACGAGCAACACGAAAAGCGCAACAATAATTCCTACTAAAACCAGCATAATTTTAACCCTTTCTCCATCAACCTAAACAACTCAAACCAAAGAGCGTTGAAAGCCAAGCTCTATTTTGAATGAATTGGCTGGCAAAGTTAGCATGAAAAATAAAATTCCGGATGAAATGATCTTCTGAATTAACGATTTATTTCCATGCTGGTTTTTACTGATTTTCCCGGAGATGAATCCAAGTGGAGCTTTAGAATCCTGAACGCCGGTTTAAATTAATTTTTTTAAATGAATCCAGTGTGAAAGTCAGGCGGATTCGATCTTTGAATGGCCCGGTTTCTGACTTGATGTTGTTGCTGATGAACAAGGGGATGTAAAACTCGATGAGGTTCCAGTAGCCTGTTTTTACGCCAGCTTCGAAAAAAACAGTCGGCTTATTTTGGAACTTGCCCCTGGGCTCATTCAGTAAAACCGTTAGAAAAGGTTTTATGGGGAGTTTTTCGATTTTGCGAGGCAAACTGCTTGTTAGTGTCAATGAAAACAGCCAGTTGCTGTAGCCAAGTATGCTATTGGAGGGCGAAACCAATCCTCCTTCGTTCATGGTCATTTGTCTTGACCAGAATGTTGATGGAAACGGACTGAAACGGTCGGGATAAAATCCTTGGTAAAAGTATAATTCGCTGCCACTTCGCCCGGCCGGAGCAAGGTCGTATAGCGGAGCATCTGAAGATTCCTTCAGCATCGCTCCTGAAAACAGGCGGAAGTCAAGCCCTCGATTTTCCCCATAGTAACTTAGCCGGTAATTTAATTCTGCAGTTATTTTCTGATGGAACCGGGAGTGTTCAATGCTACTGTGCAAATAAAACGGATTGATTCTGCTTTGTTTCTTCAGGTGGTATCCGAACTGTACAAAGGAATTATGTTCGGCCTTTTCCTCCCTGTTTAGCTGAGACAAGTTGGATGCTTGGACGTAATTTCCGTAAATGCTTTGGGAGAAGGTTTTTTGGGGATTTGATCTAAAAAAGAGCGCCACACCGGTTTTTAACGTTTGGAAGTGTTGGTTGCCGGGAGCTCCAAACTGACTGCCCTCAATAGAAAAGGTAGCCATTCGAACCCGCTTTTGAAAGGGCGTAATGCTGTAGGATAGTTTTGCGTAGCCAACAAGTTTGGAACGTTCAAATCCATAGAAAGGCATGATGAAGTATTCCAGCCGTTTTGGAATAACAAATCCATTGTTCAAAGCCAGTCCAAGCATCACGCCGTCTTCCCTGGTCCAACTGACTGATGGAAAATACATGAGGTTATTTTTTTCCTGATCTTCGAGTGAAAAATAAAGCTGAGGTTGAATCGGATCTGCCTTTCGGAAGAGCCCGTGGGTTCGGATGTTGTTATTTTTTCTGAATATTTCAGGCATCACATGGTTTGGATCAATTTTGATGTCAGTATAATTACCGGCAGGAAGCTGAATCCATTGTTGCCCCAGAAAACCCTCCACCCATTTTTCAAAATAAACGGAATCTTCATCCAGTCCGGAAATGGCCAACGGCGAAGCCAGTTCTCCCTTGTTCGATACAAGAAGTCTCAGGTCTTCTAAACGTTCAATTTCATAGTCGAGCCGTTTGGTCGTTCCCAGAAAATCCTCAAAGAACCAACGGAGATCTTTTTCGGTGTACGATTCCATCACCAACCGAAAATCGTCAGGTTGCGGGTGCTTGAATTTCCAACGGCGATAGTATTCATTCATGGCAGAATCAAAGAGAGAATCACCCAGGTAAGCACGCAGGTAATTCAATCCACGCGCTCCTTTGTAGTATAACATCAGACCGTAATTGGTCTCGTTCAACTCTGTTGCGCTGAGATTGATTGGTTGCTCCAGATTTTCGCGGGCCAGGCTCAGCCAGTAGTATTCTTCCGCCTCTTGCGCATGTTGTTTATCAAGACTAAAGAATTTCGCCAGTTTCTCATTTTTAATGTAAATCTCCCAGAGCTTTGTATCGGGATACTTTTCAAGCATGTATCGTGCCGTATAAGCGCTAGTGAGCGACTCGTCCAGGTAGGGATGCAGCCGTTCGTTCGAAGCGAGGGCACTGTAAAACCAATTGTGACCAATTTCGTGGGTAATGACTTCATCAAGGCTGTAGGCATCGCTTGTATTGCCAATAACTGCAAAACCCGGATATTCCATTCCAAGCCCTGATTTCAGTGTCGTTTGAACAACCGTCAAGCTGGGGTAGGGGTAATCGCCAATCCATTCGGAAAAGGTGAGCAAGGCCTCGGACACGCTGGGTAGGGCATTTTTCCAGAGCTGGGCCTGCTGCTTGGTATAAAAAACGCAGATAGTCACTGCCTTCCCGGATCCAGGCAATATTACCGTTTTTTTTTCGAGTTGAAAGTCGGGGTCGGCAAACCAGGCAAAATCGTGCACGTTTTTGCTGGTATACTGAATTGTTTTGAGTTTTGTTGAACCATGCGGTTCACCACGATCTTCGCTTGCAAACGTATCGAATTGAATGGGCTTGTTGGCTAATCGTTCCAACCGCTGTCTTTCCTCTATGGTTTTTAGCTCTCCTGTTGCAGCAACGACGTAGTCTTCGGCCAGCGTGATCGAAACCTCATAGGTTCCGAATTCAGAGTAGAATTCCCCCTGATCCAGGTAGGGCATGGGATGCCAGCCGTCTGTGTCGTAGACTGCCGGCTTTGGATACCACTGCGAAATTTGATACGATTTTCCGTTGGATCCAAATCTAGAGAGTTCGCCCCTTGGAATTTTAACCCGAAACGGAGTACTAATGGATATTGTATCGCCAGGTTTCAGAGCCTCATTTAGGTGTACCTGGCAGATGTCCTCGTGGTGCTTAAGGAAATTCCAGCGAACTTCCAGGTTGTTGGCCTTGAAGTCGATTGAATCAATCCATCCGGCTAACTCGGGATTGTCAAAGAGTGCTTGTTTGCCGTACAGTTGGAATAGCTGTTTCGCTAAAGCTGTTTCGTTATTGGAATAGGCATTTGGCCAGAGATGAAGGTAAAGAACACGAAGGGTGTCGGGTGAGTTATTGATGTACTGAAAAGTCTCGTGGCCCCGAAGGACGTGATGTTGATCGTCAAGCGTGACTTGTATTTCGAAATTCACTTCCTGCTGAAAATAATCTTGTGCAGCAGCTTTGCGGGCAGAGATAAACGAGAGGAAAATTAGAACAAAATGTCCTGTCCTGAAGAAATTTAAGATCGTCCTGAACTTGACAATTGTCCTGTATTTATGTTTCATTTCTTTGGATTGAAAATCTAGCTTTCAGGACTCGATTCCAATTTTTGCACCATGGTTTTGTTTGGATCTGAAAGCAAAGCTGCTCCAATGATTTTTCACTTCACACCTTGAAGTCAAAACACGGTAAGCCAGTGCATTGGTTCCAATGCGCGCATCGAATTCAAGTTTGAATCGACTACAAAAGAATGATCAGAAGGATAATGATCAGAAGCGTACTTCCACCGATGTAAATAGTTCCGTTATGCTTCTTTACGGTCTCCTTTATCTCTTTCACTTCTTTACGTAAAACACGTTTTTCCTTGGAGGTCATTTCCGATTTATCGATCTCGCGGATCTCTTCAATACGTTCTACCAGCTTTTTCACCTCTTCATCTGATAGTTTGTTTTCCATTTTTGCCTTAGTCGCGTCGCTTTCGGATGTTGAATTTTCTTCCGCACTATTCGCCAATACTGGGGCTGCGCTGAACGCAAGAATCAGTACAAATACAAAAAAAATAGTCTTTTTCATTTTGTTGAATTTTAAGGTTCATGAACAAATGTGTTAATAATTAACAACTTACATTCGAAATTGTTGGTTCGTTTGTTAATTGAATTGATTTTGAGCAAAGAATCTTACTACTCATAGGCATACTTTGACTTGAATATGAAACCTGATCTGGTGGAACTTTGCAGTGGACGACAGCTTCTTCAGCTTAAAATTGCCAATCTCTCCTCCTATGAAAGACAGGTGTGATAAAATATAACGAACTATTTAGCTGTTTCGAACAGAACAGCATCCTAGCATGTCCATATTTGCTAAATTTAGACATCTGTAATCTCTTTGCAAGATAAAAAATTGGACCCCATGAATAGTAAGTCTATAAAAAAGCAAGAACAGTACTTTGCGACGCAACTATCAAGCGAGGACTATCAGAACTTCAGTGAAGTAGTTCGCGAAGCCCTGCGCATGCATGAATTGTACCGCAACAAAGTATTGACGAACTACGTGCTGAGATCGCTAAGGGATGGGACAGCCCTTCAAGTAAGCGCAGCGTGGAGGACATCGTAAAAGCCAAGACGAAAGCGCATAAAAAGAATAACTCAAGTCCGTTTCACATACAGGCTTTCCCAAGAGGGCGATCGGGACTTGGAAGATATATTGAATTACACTGTTCGGGAATTCGGAATTGATCAGGCTATTGTCTATGTCAGTGGGTTTGAGAAGTTTTGTCAAAGAAAGCCATATCCTCTTCTGCCGCGTCCGGAAAAATCATATCCATATCGTCCGGATACTGCATGCTTCCGGGGATATAATTGAGTTTTTATGGTGCAGAATGGGCGGTGAGACAATCCATTAAAGAATGGAATTTTCAGCCTGTTATTAATCAAATCGTTGCGCTTTGGTTGGACTGAGATTATTGAATTAATGCGATTCCTGCCTTATACTCCGGAATGATTTCAAAATCATTAACCTTTAAATATTTGCCATCTACGAATTCCGGAATCGATTTCAAATCTTTCAGGTAAGGGTAATCTGGATACATCGGATGAAAAATCAACACCATTTTGTTGTTCTTTAGCTGTGAAGTAAAACTTTTCAAGCCGATTTCCCACTTCCGTTCCTGATAAAAATGATCCGTGATCATCCCTCCATTAATGAATGCCAGTCCTCTATCCCCGACATAGTCGATATGGATAAATACATCGTTCAGCTTCGCCATATTTGTGTTTACTTCCAAGGTATACTTTTGGGAAGTAATCTTCTCGATGATCACCTCCGGCTCCAATTTTTCGAATTTCACAGAATAGGCTTGAAAACCAGCAACCTGCGATTTCTCTTCGGCTACACTTGCCGAAGAATCGGTTAGCTTTATTTCTCCTTCTGGAAACACATGGACAATATTCTCGGCGCTTCGGCTAATCAACTGAAGGCCGTTGGAGTCTTCTAAGATCAGCGCATCAGAAATGAAAAGCTTGTCATCAATTTTCGTTGCATTCATCGCCATGTCCTCTGGGATGATCAGAAAATTAACCCCGTTGGCGGTAAAAGTGAAGGGAGCCGCTGATTTTGCTTGGACGCTTTTTATTCCACCAGCCACTCTTACGGAAGCATTCTTTAATTCTGAAATACGCACTTCCGTTGAAAAATTTAGCTCAGGTTCCATCCCGTTTACGGAACTAAAAAGGTAATAATTTTGATTGTCGCTATGTAAAACAGTGAGTGGTTGTACTGTTGCTGATTTCACCGTCGCCCGATCAAGTGTCAGATTGAACGGCAAAATGGCGCTGGTCGCTTTGGGAATGTCGAACGTTCCATTGGAGGGAAAGGAAATAGTCTCGCTGCCGGTTTCAACTTGGATAGCAACATCCTTTATTTCCTTGACTTCAACATGATCCTGAAAATTAATTACAAACAGGAAGCCGGAATCACCATACGAGCGTACCGCATATCGCAGGACATCGGTATTTGCGGGCGTAATCTCCACATTGGTCTCGGGCAAAACGGTCTTCATCGGAGCCAGCCTGTCGCTGTACGCTTCGAGAAACATATGTAGCATTCTCAAGTGCTTGTAATGACAGCGAACCTGCCCATACTGGCCAATGGGAGCTTGAAAATCGTAATTTATGCGAGGGATGCCATTGACTTCTTCGTTGTAAAACGTCCCATCAAACTTGGGCGTTGAGCCTCCGTGATACATGTAGTAGCCTATGCCGTTCGAACCGCTGCCAATAATTCGAACCATCATTGGATGCAGACTTTCGTATGGAACAATGGGCCTGCGCGAAAACTTCGCCTGAATTCCCGGGCCGATTTCTGCGGGGATCGAAGGGTACAAATCGGTTTCGTAGCTCACCGGGCTGTAGTCAGGATTTTTATGAATGTCCTTGAAAAGATAGAAAGGTGAAGGACTTGGCACTGCCCAAAACGGGTAGGCATAACCAGCCGTTACCGGCAAACTTCCTTTCTCGACAATGGTGGCGTTGCCCCATCCGGTGGCTGTATATAAAGGCACATCGATCCCGTGTTTTTTCGCCATTGCTTTCAGATTGGCCATGTGTTTCTTGCCGTATTCCGACCATGGATTTTTTCCGTCGGTAACGGTAATTTGCTCGTGTGTCAACGCTGCATCCCGGTTAGCAACGGTATATTCCACTTTGCTGCCCGGGTAAGTGAACTCCCAGGGAGCCGCGGAATGCTGGAATTCGTTTTCCAATTGAACACCCACTACAGGTCCCCCGTCCTTGTATAGCAACCCTTTGATCTGTGCAGCAATTTGCCCATACAAACGATCAACATATCCGAGGTATTCTGGATCATTGCTGCGAACTTCAAATGACCTACCGTACAACCAGTCCGGGAGTCCTCCGTTTCTCATTTCTCCGTGACAAAACGGCCCCATGCGAACGATGGCATATAGTTGATGTTTCGCCACCAGCTCGACAAACTTTCGAAGATTAAGATCACCACTCCAGTCAAATTCACCCTGTTGGCGCTCGTGGATGTTCCAAAACACATAAGATGCAATCACATTAATCCCACCGGCTTTCATTTTCAGAATTGATTCTTCCCAGTAGGCTTCCGGATATCTCGAAAAATGAAATTCACCAATGACCGGAAAAAAAGGCTTTCCATCGTGTTCGATGTAATAACTATTTACCGAAATTTCCTCACCTGCGGAATTGCTTCCTCCCAAATCAAGATGACCCCGGATAATTTCTTTTTCCGGTCTGTCAATATTGACTATGTAGCTTGTTTGCGCCTGCATGGCCAGTGATGTCAGTACTCCGATAAATACGATAATTGATCTTTTCATTCCCACTATTTTAAAATTGAAATCCATTCGTTGCTTGATCCTTGCGGCTAAGTTTTTTTCACAATCTGCTTCGTGCTGAATAGGTGATCCTGCGCTCCAACGTGCATCGCATTGATTTGAAGCACTTCAGCAAACAACTCCAAGGCTTTTGTTTTGTTTCCAAGGCCTAATTCAGCCAATCCAATTAAGTATTTAGATTCCAGCTTATTTCTTTTCTGCAGATCTTCTTCGAACACCAGCAACAAGGGGAGCGAGGTCGCAAAATAATCGATCCGGGCCTCTTGGGTTAGCTTCTCTTCACCAAACTGACGAATCTTCTTCAACAAGCCAAAAGCCTCGTCCGATTGCCCCAATTCCATCAACGACATGGCTTTATAGTACGACAATTCGGAATACGCGCTAACTGCCATATCGACAAAATCGCCTTCTTCATGGGAACTATGCAGAAAACAGTCGTTGGCTTTTTCCTGCTGGCCCAATGCTTTGCAGGCCATTCCTTTCCAATAGTTGATGTGCGCTACAGCCTGCAACGGATGATACTTTTCGCCCAGGTTGTCGGGTGTATCCAGCGATTTTTCAAAAAAGGCCAGTGCCTTCTGCGGTTCATTGTGCTGTAAAGCCTTTTGTCCAAACTTCAAACACGAATAGGTATATTGACGCAACACCTGTCCTTCACCTCCCTCCCAAGGGTGAAAGCTTTTATTCTGAAGCAATTCAAGCGCTTTCTCATGCTGCCCGGTAAAATTATACAAGGCGGCCAGTTCGACACTGAAATCATCGCGTGTCAATATCTTTTCGTTTAATGTTTCGAGGTAAGCCAAACGTTCAGCTGGATTGTCGTTCAACTTTTTCCGTAGTTGGTCGAACTCGTATTGGATGCGCATATCTTCGGGCGATAGCATCACTGCTTTTTCGAAAGCCTCTCTCGCCTTTTTGCCGTCGCCATAGGTGTTCCAATACGCAATGCCCAAGTTTCGGTACAATGTGCCATAGCGGCAACCAGCACTGGCTGCTTTTTCCCAGCTACGGATGGCATCTTCGTGGCGTTTCAGATTGAAGTAGTAATTTCCAAGCCCATAAGCTGCCAGCGAAACGGCTTCGTTTTGCTGGATGGCCCATTCCAGTACCAATTGTTCTTGAATTCGTGAAGGAAAAAAGTAATCGTAGGAAGAAGTTGAGAGTTCTTTAAGTGCGGATTCCGATTCCGCTTTCTTGCCTGCCTTTTCAAAAAGCCAGGCTAAAATAAATCGGGTCATTACCGTTTGTTTCAGCGGATTTGGCACGGCACAGTCGGCAGGCTCATGTGTATGGTGCAGTTCAATGAGCTGAATAGCCTCCTCATAAAAGCCGGCTTCACAATAGTCGAAAGCGATATCAACGATGGTTTGTCCATCATTCCTGGATGATCTTAAGAACTCATCATCATTTCCTGATAAAGTTGCCTGAACATGTTTAGCCCATTGATCCAATGAGTCTGTTTTCAGGAGTGAGGTGAGTGTTTCTCCGGCTAGCTTATCGTTGCCCAAGCGTTTGTTTATAACTGCTTTTAGTACAAAAGCTTTGTTGTTCTGCCTGTTTGTATCCAGCGAGGCTTCCAGATGTTCCAGTGTTTGTGCATAATCCTCCCGGAGGCAATCGATTAGCGCCAGACGATAATAGGCAGCTGATCGCCATTCGTAATTCCATGTTGATTTATAGAGTAGGGCATAGGCTTCATCCATTCTATCCAGATACATGGCGGTCAATCCAGCAAAATAATACGCTTCGCCCGATGCCGGGTTAGGATGGTGGCTGGTTTGGATTTCAATGGCTGCTCGAAAGTGTGCCTCAGCTTTGCTGAAATTGCCTTTTTTAAGTTCCGAACGGCCAAGAGAACAAAATGCTTTATGGTTTGCCGGGTCACGCTTGATAGCTTCCTCCCAGTAAGGTTCGGGATATCGTGTTGGATGCCTGTAAAGTTCGAGATGTTCGCCGATCAACTCCAATTCGAAGCTACTCTTCACATCCGTAGGCTGGGCAGGTTCTTTAGCCAGCTGTCGCTTGCGCTGCTTGATTGTTTCGCGATGCTGGTAGGCAATCAGTTCCCTGCCTTGTTCATTTGTAATGACGAGCGAAATCGCGTTTTCCTGTCCCGCTTCAATCCCAATCTTTTTTTCAATCCATGGATTTTCAGGTGAGACCGATAGATTTTTAAAAACGTGTTGCTGGTTGCCAATTTTCAGAATAAACTGCAGGTTGTCAAATTTCCGGCTGCTTGCTACCCCAAGATCCAGTTTGTTGCCTTGTCGAATAACCAGTCGGATGGCCAAATCGTTGTTGGCATTTTGCACCGGACCAACTTTTTTATAACTCCACCAGAATTGTGAAAATGTTTTGGTTTCGTAAGGCAACAGATAGGTAAAATCAGGCTGGTTATCGGTATAAACGCCAGCCATTAATTCGAAATACGGACCCCCCTCATCTGTCAGTTCGCGATCCCATGCCTTGCCAAATTTCTCATTTCCCCAGGTCCACTGCTTCTTGCCCGGCGCAATGTGCCTGTTGGCCACATGAATAAAGCCTCCTTCTTTTTTAAAGTCATACCCTCCAAAGAAATCATACTTTGTTTCGCAAACCATGTAGCTGGTAGGAACCGGAATATTCTGATAAAATCGCAAATCATTTTTCCCCGGACGTTCATGATAGGGAACGCCATAGTAGTCGTTTTCGGCAAAAGGAAAGCTACTCATGGCACGCACCGCATGATCGGCCACAAAATGCACATCGGGCGGAAAGAAACTCTGGTAGTCGTCGTGTACGCTTACAGCAACATTGGCCCACCACAAAAAGTTTTGGGTCAATGGAGTCCGGTTGAACAGGCGTCCCCGGAGTTCAATCAATGAACTATCCGGCCGAAGCCGAATTCCGTGCATCCCTTTCATTCGGTTCATCGGGTCATATTCCGACATCCAGATGGTTTTTACGCCTTCGGCTTCCTCTTCAATAAAAATATCAGTTGGCAAATATGTTCCGGGCCGGTGATGCTGTGGCCAGTTGAACTCAACACCTCCGCTGATCCAGGGTCCGGCAAGCCCTACCAATGCCGGTTTTATAACTTTCTGCTTGTAGAAAAAGTCATAACCGTTGTTGGTCTTATCCTGCGCCTCAAAAATCCGGCCTCCAATTTCGGGCAGCATAACCAAACGTACAAAATCGTTTTCAAGGACTACCGCATCGTACGACTGGTCTTTCTTTTCATCAAAAACCTTATCAATAAAAGGTACTGGATAGACTTTCCCGCTTGAGCCCTGGTACACTCTTTTCTCGAAGAAGAGTGGATTGATTTCGGGCTTTCCAAGTCCATAGGTTGGTATGATACGTGGCTCTTGATATGCTTTTACTATCTTGTTCATCAGTGATTTATCTTATAATCGAATTCAGCTGCGATATGCTCAACCCAACAGTTGGATCAAATTGATCGCCAGCCATATAATTTAGAATGCTCTTTTTCAATTGGATCGCTTCAATCCGGTTGTCAAGATTATTGACCAAATCGACACCACTGATAAATAGGCTGCCTTTTCCAACTTTTGCTTCGAGCAGGAGCGCTAGTCTTCTGTTGGAAACCCAGTCATCAATAATCCGGACGACAGGCCTTAATTCAGGGGTGAATGAATCAAGCTGAATCGCATCAGCATGGCTCATTGCGTCCCACCACTGCCAGTTTGAGTGGTATTCAGTTGGGAATTCAGTTAAAGCCGGATGGTCGGGATCGCATAAAATGCCAAGTGTGTGCGGCTTTTGTCCGTTAGTCCACGCGGTATTCCAGAAGATGCTGGAAAAACCGACACCAATACTGCCTCCCATATCCGGAGCAACTTTACCTTTCCCAAGACTCAGCAGGACTTTTCCTCCATCTTCCAAAAACTTGATAGTCGACTGGTCAAGCTTTTCAACAACCCGGATCGTTTGTGGGACTGTAACTTCAGACGCAGGATACACCCATACGTCCCAGGAATTTTCATACTCGTTGATGGAAACTTCGAGGGTGAGCTTTCGTGGTTTGTCCTCCGTTTGAAATTGGTGAACAACTTTTCCGAGTTTAATGGCATTGCCAAATGGAATATCTTGCTGCCCTAGTGTTCCTTCAGCGATCACCGTTTCGTTCTGATAAATTTTCCATTGCGGATTAACCCCTTTTAACTCTGATTCTCCGAAATGAGCGACTTCAATATTTGCAGTTAGTGTTTCGCCTTCCCTGAAAATTCGTTTATCCAGCCTTGCTAAAGGTACTGTTGAATTGCAAAAACGGCGATACTCTTCAGGTGTGATGTATCCCTTCTCTTCCCAGAATGGATCGAGCACACCAACCAATGCGGTTCCCTGTCCGGGAAAATCATGCAAATCAAGCAACTGGAAGCCACCGAAATTCGGGGTTCTCAGAGCCGCTTCAATATCGGCTTTATAACCAAGCGCCTGCAATTTGCCGGATGCCAGTAGAAAACTGTCGGCTAAATGTCCCATGTGGTGGGCATTCAGACTTTCTTCAAATAGTTCGAAGTTCTTCGCTTTCAACACACCCGTGTATTTCTTGATCTCCTTAAAATTTGGATAAACACACCATTGCCCTATTTCGTGACTGACAACCGGACTTTGCAGATTGGCAATACCATCGGACCAATCATAATCGCTTCGCGGAGCTTGACTGTTGATAATACTATTTAATTCTTCGCCCCAACCCTGAATGCGCACTTTGTTATGCGTCACATGAAATTCATTTTCATCAATTACCGGCCAACCAGCGCTAGAGGTGTATAACCGGCGGTTATCTTTTTCTTTCCAGTAGCTTACAAACTCCTTTAAATAGTCGACATGTCCGGGGCCGCCCGGCTCATTTCCAGATGCCATCATGACAAACGAAGGGTGGTTTCCGTAGGCGCTAACAATGCGTTCGCTCTCATCATAAATATACTGGTCGATGGGCAAGCCGCTTCCCAGTTTTGTACTTTGATTGGGCCAGGATGAACATTCGACCTGGAGATAAACTCCCATTTCATCAGCGGCTACAAAGGCTGCTTTAGGCGGGCACCAAGAGTGAAAACGAACATGGTTCAATCCATGCGCTTGAACTGCTGTGAATACTTTTTCCCATCCACTGACATCGGTTGGTGGATAACCGGTCAAGGGAAAAATGGCACACTCCAATGTTCCACGCAAAAAGATGGGGCGACCATTGATAGACAAGCCTGATGTATTGGCCGTAAAATCGCGGAATCCGAAATCGACAGACTGCTGATCTTCTCCTTCCTCGTATGCCATTTCAACAGAAAGCGTGTATACGTTTGGGTTGAATTCATCCCATGTCAGGACATCGTCGCCCAACAGATACTCCATTCGGATACTGCTTTCTCCAGAGGGAATTGAAAATTCAAACTGTTTCTTTTCTGTTGTGTTGTCCGATTTCTTAAGCTTTGCTTCAACTTCAACGCTTACGTTTGTTTTTTCTGAAGAGGTATTGTTGACAACAGCTTTTATTTCAACCGAATTTGATTCAGTCTTTGGAAAAACCTGGATATCCTCAAAATAGATTTTGTCGGCACTTTGCAACGAAAGATCCCCGACAATTCCATTCCAGTTCGACTGGGTATGGTCTGAAATACTATGCGAATTTTCACCAACATCAAGGTCTTTGGTGCGGTTGTCGATGCAAATGGAAATCAGATTTTCTCCCGTGTTCAGAAAAGATGTAACATCAAATTCGTGTGGAGTTGCGAGGCTGTTTTGCATCCCCACCTTTTCACCATTGATCCAAACGGTCGATTCCCAGTGCGGACGTTCAAGGTTAAGAAAAATATTTTTCTCGTTCCAGTCTTCCGGGATGCTTACTTTTTTCTGATACCAGGCAGCACCAGTATATTTTTTCAGCGGTTGCAGCCAAAACGGGAACCGGATATTTTCAGGGTTGTGGTAGGGCGCATAATTTGGATCATTGAACCATTCCGGGTTTTGAACTCCACCCGTCCATTCTGTTTCCATAGTAATGTCAAACCCTTTATCATTTTCAACCATCGACCCGGGAAGGGTAACCCGTTCAGTAAGATTTTGGGAATACCATTGCTCTTTGGTTCCAACATCAAGCGAATCGATCTTAAATTGCCATTCTCCACTCAGGTCCATCTTTTGTGTTGGCTCCGGGCTGCACGCCCAAATGGCCAGGATTAATACGAAAAATTGAATCGTTTTCATTGAATTTTGTTTTAGTTAGTTTATAATTTCGTGTTCGATTTCTTCCAAAGATTTTCCTTTGGTCTCAGGTAATTTTTTATAGATGAAGACCAGTCCGCCCAAACAGATCAATCCGTAAAGCCAGAAGGTACCCGATGCACCAAACGCATTGTTTAGCAGCGGGAAGGTGTAAGTCAGGAGGAAGCTGGCCAGCCAGAGCGAAACGGTAGCAACAGCCATAGCCGCTCCACGGATGCGGTTGGGAAAAATTTCGGAGAGTACCACCCAGGTAACCGGGGCGAGTGACATGGCGTAACAGGCAATAGCCAGAACAACCAGAAAAAGAAGAATTCCGCCGGAAATATGGAAATAATAGGCAGCGCCCATTAAGGCGTAAATGCCAGCTAAGCCACCGGCGCCCATGATCATCAAAGCCCTTCGTCCTAATTTGTCGACGGTGTAAATGGCAACAAAAGTAAATACCAGGTTTACACTGCCGGTAACCACAATATTGAAAAGGATATCGGAAACCCCGTAGCCGGCGGCCTCAAAAACCTCTTCGGCATAGTTGAAAATGACGTTGATTCCACACCATTGCTGAAATGCGGCAATCACGATTCCAATGAGCAGCACCTTTTTGATGCCTGGCTCAAACAGTTGCCGATAGTTTACTTTGCCGGTTTCATTGTCCAGTGTTTCCCGGATGTTGGCATATTCCTTATGTGCATAGTCGGCTCCACCAATGCGGGCCAGAATGCGTTCAACCTTGGCCTCTTTTCCGTTCTTGGCCAACCAACGTGGACTTTCAGGGACAAAGAACATCAGGATAAAAAATAAACCGGCTGGTATCGTTTCAGCCCAAAACATCCAGCGCCAGGCCATTTGCCCATTCCACGATGCCAGGATTTCGCCATCGGTTGCTCCCGGAGCAACAGGCTCAGCGATTTGCCAGTTTGCCAGTTGTGCCAGCAGGATGCCAGCAACAATGGTGAGCTGATTGAGCGAGACAAACTTTCCGCGCACAGCGGCCGGCGCCACTTCTGCAATATACATGGGCGATAAATTTGAGGCTAATCCAATACCAATACCTCCCAGGATGCGGTAAATGATGAAGATATAATATTGATTGGAAGCTCCCGTTCCAATGGCCGAAAGGGTAAACAAAAAAGCGGAGAAGATCAGTAGCTTTTTCCGTCCGTAGCGATCGGAAAACACTCCGGAAGCAATTGCCCCCATCAGGCACCCGAGCAAGGCACTACTCATCGCCCACCCTTGTAAATTTGGCGATTGTGCGATATCGAAAAATTTCTCGTAGAAGGGTTTTGCTCCACCAATCACGACCCAGTCGTAGCCAAACAATAAGCCTCCCAAGGCAGATACCATCGATATCGCAAAGATGTATTTCGTGTTTAATTTGCTCATTTTAGTTTTGTTGATTTTTAGTCTGTCTTCAGTTCGGGTTATCTTTCTAAATGCACAACTTCAAGTGTTCATCAGTCGTTCTGACTCATTAATTGTCGTAAATACTCCCTCTGCCAATATCTTTTTCACTCTCCAGTATAAGCGACTTTATTTGCTCCGGGGATATCTGCCCCGACGGGTTGAAGTCGCCGCTATTCATATAGTGCAATAAGCTGAATAAAAGCTGCTTGGCAACTATTCTGCTTTCAATATCTGTTGATAAATCCATGGTGCAAAACAGCAATTGGCCTTCGCCAACCCTGGCTTCGAAAACAGATGCCAAGCTACTGTTGCGGTTAAAATTGTCGATGTTAATCAAGATTGGGTTGGCTCCCAGAATGCTGTCCAGGAAAACGACGCGCGAGTTTTTATTCAGATCCCACCATTGCCAGTTGGAGTGAAAATCGGTTGGAAAATTGGTAAAGGCAGGATGATCTGGATCACATAGCAAGCCCATTGTTCCGGCCTGATTTGGGAAGTGTACCGGACTCCAAAACACAGGGACAAACTTGCCTTCCAAACCTTTTATTCTTTTGAAATTGGGATTATAAAGTACTTTTTCACCTTTTTGAAGTGCGTCGGTTGCTTCCTCCAAATCGCGGGTATAAATTACATTACCCTCATTGATGGCAAGTACATTTGGATAAACCCAAACATCCCAACTATTGGAATGATCGCCAACGTGCAGCGTTAATTTCAACTTAGCCGCTTTGGTAACTTCACTCAGGCTCGCAGAAATCTTTCCTAAATCAGGATTTGCACCGATACCGATTTTTGTAGTTGAAAACTTACCATTCTTCACCAAACGGCCATCAGCAGTTGCTAATTCCCATAAAACTTCCTTATTTATGAGTGGTTCCGGTGAGTAATTTGAAACAGCGACAGAGGCCTCAAATGTTTCATCGTTCAGGTAAACCGCTTTGGGAAAATTGGCAAAGGGAACCACCGGGGATGAAAATTGGGTGTATTCTTCGGGCCTTACAATTCCCTTACTATCGTAAAAAGCATCGAGCAAACCCACAAGCGCAGTGCCCTGACCGGGGAAATCGTGCAGATCGAGCAATTGGTAGCCGCTCAAGCCATCTGATTTCAGAGCTCGCTCAATTTCTTCTTTGTATAAAAGGTATGCGAATTTCCCGGTTGCCATCAGGTAATCGTCAGCTCTGTTTAGCAGTCCTTTTTGTTTCATATCGTTGCGAACCGCTATAAAGTTTAGCGGAGTAAGAATGCCTGTGTATTTCTGAATTTCTTTTAGGTCTGGGAATACAGCATACTGGCCGATCTCATGCGAAATTAACGGAACTGGCAAGCCTTCAATGGAGGAAGTGTACATTTTATCAAAGCTGGGAGCTTCGCTATCAAAAAGGCCTTGTCCGCGCACCCATCCTTTCTTGGTGATTTGTGTGGTGAAATAGTCATCATTGGGTTCTGGCCATTTGCCGTGACCTTTTTCGAAAGTATAAGCGGTAGTGCAGTAAAGGTGCCTGGGATCTTTCTTCTTCAAATCGAGCAACATCGATTCGAGAACATTGAAATCGCCTTGTAATTCATTTCCAAGTGTCCACAAAGCAAAGGAAGGATGGTTGCCATATTCGTGTATCATGCGCTCGGCTTCGGCTTTTAGAAAATCGATTGTCTGTTGGTCCTCACCAATGTCGAGTGTCCAAACCGGCAATTCTACCTGAAGGTAAAAGCCCATGCTGTCCGCCACATTAAAAGCTGCTTTGGGCGGGCACCACGAATGAAAGCGCAAGTGGTTCATTCCCCATTCTTTAGCGGTTGTAAAAACTTTGTCCCAACCTTTTTCGTCCATTGGCGGATAACCCGTAAGCGGAAAGATATTGCATTCGAGCGTTCCTCTCAAAAACAAACGTCGTCCGTTGATTTGCAATTTTGCATTTCCGTTCGTGATTTGCCGCATTCCAAAGGTGGTCGATTTGTGGTTTGAAAATCCCTTGCCTTCAACTTCAACAGCCAGTTGATAAACATTTGGGTTGAATTCATCCCAAAGTTTCATTTCATCACCCATTGGGTAGATCCGCTCAAAAACCTGCTTTCCCGGTTCGAGATTTATTTCTGATTTCAATTCAGGCAGGCTTTCTGCTCCATTCTTCAATTTTACATTCAAATTCAGTTTCCCCTTTTGCTTTTTCCCCTTGTTGTTCACGGTGGTAAGTACACGGCAAATTTTCTCCTCAATATCGGGGTACACTTGTATGTTAGCAATAAAAATGGGGTCGGTTGCAGTCAGGCTTATTTCGCCAATAATTCCATTCCAAATAATTTGAGTTTCGTTGGTATAGGCATGTCCCATTTCATTAACGCTAATGCTGTACTTTTTCCTATTGTCAACCCTGATGGTTAAGACATGCTCTCCGGGTGATAGTAGTCCAGAAAGATCATAAGAATGTGGGGTGACCAAGCTTTCCTCGAAGCCTGTTGGTTTTCCGTCGATCCACACTTGTGTTTCCCAGATTACCCTTCCGAGCTTGAGTTGAATATTCTTGTCCTTCCAGCATTGAGGGATTATTAATTTTTTCTGATACCAGGCAGCTCCACGATACGAGTTTTTACGCGTAAGTCGTAATACCTGAGGTTTTTCAAGCTTTGGAGTTAAGGTATTGGGGACTCCCAGTTCTGCGTCATCGGTAGTTCCGGGCAAGGCAATACTTCCAGATAATTCGTTCTCAAACCAATTCTCTTGAATACCTGCGTCGGCACTATCGAGTTGAAAACTCCAGATGCCCTCTAACGAAATGACATCGTTTTGTGCAAAACAGCTGCTCCATCCCGTCAATAGAACAATGATGACAAGCAAATTTTTCAGAAATGTTAATAGCTCCTTCGGTTCAATTTTCATGTTTTTACACTTTCAGATAATAATTTCTGTCAGGATCAACCTCATACAGTTTTTTACTGGCAGATAGAACTCGTCGACGTTACGATGAATAAGATAGGCAAATAAGAATAAATGGTCGGTCCAATGAATTTTAGGGAACCGACCATTTTATTCCTTTAATGCGAATTACCAACTTCCGTTTTGAGTTATGCTTGGATTATTTTCCAATTCACTCTCAGGAATTGGGTAATATTCATATTTAGACGAAAAATTTGAATATCCCTCCACTTGACTAGCTGCAATCACTTCCTGCAGCTTTCCCCAGCGCCGAAGATCGTAAAAACGTAAGCCTTCTCTGGCGAACTCCACATTGCGCTGATGCATGATCTCTTCCATCATTTGGTCTGAGCTCCATCCTGCCATTTCAGCTTGTTTGTCAACAAGATTGGCGCGTGATCGAACCCGCTGCACCAATGGTGCAGCATTGCCAACCTGTCCCTCCATGGTGTAGGCTTCGGCAAGCATTAACAACACATCCGAGTAACGCATTCCTTTTTCATTCAGCTCTGATTTCCAGTCGCCTTCATTCTCATTCCACCAATTCTGATTTTTCCTTAACCAAATAGCGTCACTCTCAAAGGAAGTGCTAAAGTCTCGCTGATAAAATACACACCCGGGATAGTTCCACGCCAAGGTAGCTGTTGCCCGTGGATCAAAATCACCTTCTGTTGTTTTTTCTTCCAGCATAGCATCGAGCAAAACACTGGTGGGGAAGAGCTCGAACCAGCCCCCGACTTCGCCAGGGGCACATTCCTGTGCGATAAAGGTAGAGCGTGATTTATTGGCAGGATTGCCGGTCCAGATGTCGGGACCTCCCTGCAAGCTGTATTGCAGTTCAAAAACAGACTCTTGATTGTTTTCGTGTTCTAAAACAAAGTTATCCGCAAAGTTGGGCATCAATCCATAACCATACTGACTTTCATTTGTGACCAATTCCCCCAGCTCAGTAATCACTTGGGGCCAATCTTCAAGATACAAATGAGCTCTTCCAAGGAATCCGATAGCTGCACCTTTTGTTGCTCTGCCTAGCTGATCATCGGGTCTTGTAACAGGCAAGGCTGCTTTAGCATCTTCCAAATCGCTAATGACCTGAGTCCAAACCTGTTCTTCTGTTGCCTTTTCATTGAAGTAGTCCTCCCTTGATTCAGCTAGACTGGTGATAACTGGAACAGCGCCAAAGTCGATTGCCAGAATAAAATACTGAAGGCCTCTGATGAATTTGGCTTCAGCCACTAACTCGGCCTTTTTCGCATCAGAAATGCCTTGAACCTGATCGGCAAAGTGAATTACCTGGTTGCATCTAAAAATACCCGTATAGCATCCTTTGTAAAAGTTAGCTGTTTCCCCGGTGCTTATCGTATTCTGATAGGTTGACACATCAAAACGCCCCCGAACGTCATTTCTAATTTGAAAGTTCTCGGTTCTGCCCTCTTTTAATTCCAGGGCGACCACTCCCCAATGACCATTGTAATCATCAACAAGGGAGTTGTAAGCTGTCGCAAGACCAGCTGCCAGATCAGCTTCGGTATTCCAATAAGCATTCGATGTTACTTTATTGGGATTGTCCAGTTCCAGAAAGCTTTCAGAGCAGGATGTCAGCCCTAAAAATGCGATCGTTAAAATACAATATACTGTTTTCATATTTCCTTTTTTAAAGTATTAGAAGTTTAATTGAAGCCCAAGGTGATACGAGCGATTCAGAGGATATACTCTAAAATCAACACCTCTGGAACTTAAGCCATTCCCGCCAATGTCCGGGTTGTAACCCAAATAGTCAGTGAGTGTGAACAGATTCTCTGCTGCCAGGTAAAGCCTCAAATTATCGAAAGACATTCTATTCAAAAGTGTTTTTGGAAGGGTGTAACCCAGTTGAAAGGTTTTTAACCGAAGGTACGAACCATCTTCTAAAAAGCGATCACTGTTGTCAACTCCGTTCCCATTGGGATCGGCCATGTCAAGACGGGGAAATTCAGAATCGGGATTGAAGGTGTAGGAGTCAAGCGTAGCGCTTGAATAGTTGGTATTTACCCTGGCTGCTTCCAGGTAGGTGTTAAAACCATTGTAGATTTTATTCCCCTGCGTTCCTTGAAAGAAAAGGCTAAAATCAAAATTGCGCCAATCTCCTTCCAGTCGCAATCCATAACTGAAATCAGGAAATGGACTCCCGGCATAAACACGGTCATTTCCATCAATTCTTCCATCATCGTTGGCGTCAATAAACCGGATGTCTCCCGGGACCGCATTAGGTTGAATCAGTTCTCCGTCTTTGCTGTGAGAGGTGACCTCTTGCTCGTTACGAAACAGGCCATCGGTCTGAATCAGGAAAAACGAATACAATGGGGAACCTTCCTGAGTATAAGTAACCGCCGATCCATGATGCGAAGCAGAAGCTCCTGAAATTCGCTGTGTTCCGGTACTTAGAGCAAGCACCTCGTTTTTAACTGAAGTGAGCGTTCCTGTTACTGAAAAATTGAAATCATTGACACTTCCATTATAGATTGCAGTAGCTTCAAATCCATTATTGGCTATTTCGCCGGCATTACTAAATGGATCGGAACCAGCTCCAACCGAAAGAGGGATTGGGACCCTCAACAATACATCGGTCGTCTTTTTCCGGAAGTAGTCAAAGATAAAGTTCATCTTTCCTGACCATAAACTCAAGTCAATACCAATGTTTGAGGTGGCAGTTGATTCCCATTTCAGTCCTCCGGCAGGATAGTCGGTTTGAATGTTACCAACCCAGAGCTCACTTGGGTTTCCAGTTGTGTAGCTAATTGCGGAGGTAATCAGTCCCATGTATTGATAATCTCCAATCTCCTGGTTTCCAAGAATCCCATAACTTCCCCTGAGTTTTAATTGGGTAATTGAAGTTCCCATATTGCTGAAAAAATCTTCATTGGCAATGTTCCATGCTACCGAAAGCGATGGAAAATTACCCCACCTGTTTTCCTTGCTAAACCTTGAAGAACCATCTCGTCTATAGGTTGCAGTTACAATATACCGATTGTCATAAGAATAGATCGCTCGCCCAAGGTATGATAATAACGTGTTTTCGACTTCATAACCACCGGAATTCGCTTCGTCCGTTCCGGCGTCAAGCACATAAATGCCATCAGGCATGGCTTTCTTGGATCCGGAAATCTGACGGTACAAATCTTTATACGACGTCTGTCCAACTACCGCATTGATTGAATGTTTTCCAAATTCCTTATTAAATGAAAGTGTGTTTTCTATCTGTCCGTATTTCGACATTCCGCTTGATTCAGACAGCGTTGTTTTCTCATTTCTGAAAATACTTCCGACGACGTACCTGGGGCGGTAGTTAAACCCTTTGGTTTCATTAATCGTGGCACCCACACTAAGTTTATATTTGAGGCCATCGACGATTTCGTATTCGCCGTACAAATTGGCAAGAAGCTTATAATAATCGCTTTCGTTTTTGAATAAATTCAGTCCTGCAACCGGGTTAAATACATCCATTACCGGACCCCAGGCACCTGCGTAGCCCCCAAGAGCTGTTTCATCATAGATTTTAAACGCCGGAATCATCATCGTGGCAGCAGAAACAGCGGTACCTCCTTGTCCTCCCAAATTGCCAATGTTTCTGGTTTCTTCGGTTGAAAAGATAAACGTTTGGCCAAGCTTAAGTTTTCCTTTGGTCAAATCAGTTTTTATTCGCATATTAAGTCGCGTATAATTAGATGTTTCGACAATGCCATCCTGATTGAGGTAACCCAAAGATAAACTATACTTTAAGTTTTCAGAACCACCACTCGCGCCGATGTTATAATTTTGCGTGGCGGCATTCCGATATATTTCATCCTGCCAATCGACACCTTCACCTGGCATTTCAGGGTTTAATGCAATTGGAATCCGGTCCATGCCGCCTGCATCTCTCGCGGCATTATTTACTTTGATCCATTCGTCAGTGTTCAGCAAATCCAACTTTTTCCCAATTTGTTGAATTCCATAATCTGCATTCACATTAATCTTTATTTCTCCTAAGGAACCTGATTTCGTAGAAATAAGAATTACACCATTTGAAGCACGGGAACCGTAAATAGCTGCAGAAGATGCATCTTTTAGTACCTGGATTGACTCAATGTCCAGGGGATTTAGGTTATTCATTGATTCCACCGCAATTCCATCCACGATAATAAGTGGATTTACATTGTTCAGAGAACCTGCTCCCCGAATTTGAATACGGACTCCTGAACCCGGATCACCACTAGCAGTTTCAACAGCAACACCGGCCATTTTCCCTTGCAAAGCGGCCCCAACATTGGTGTTGGCCTGCGGATCCAGCTCGTCTCCTTTTAAGGAGCCCACAGCACCGGTCAAATCTGATTTCTTCACCGTACCATAACCAATTGCGATGACTTCTTCCAATCCAATGATGCTCTGTTCCATAGCCACGTTAATAACATTCTGGTTACCCACGGGCATCTCTTGTGTAATCATCCCAACAAATGAAAATACCAGCACAGCGTCCTGCTGCACATCGGGAAGAGTAAATGATCCATCGACGGACGTAATGGTACCTTGGCTTGTACCTTTTACGGCGACTGTAACTCCAGGCAGAGGTTCCCCAGTGTCGTCCGAAACCGTTCCGCTAATGTCTTTTTGTTGAGCCCATGCGGTGGCAATAACAAAAACTGCCAACAGACAAAGGCTCGCTTTCTTAAAAGATTTTTTCATAAATTCTTAGTTAAGGTTGTTTGTAATGAAAGATTTTCAAGAACAAAGAAAAGGAGTCACGCATCGAAAAAAAATAGACAATCAGGGTATTTATTGGACAATCCGATTATTTGTCTGTTTCTGAACACGAAAGTGATATCCAAATAAAAAAGCAAGTGAATAAATTATAAAAGATTGATATTTAAACTCTAAATAAAAGATATCGTCTGTCTTTATCTGAGCCGTTTGGTGATTTCTAGAAGAATTAAGAGCAGATAAATACCATTCAATAGACGAAACGATTGCATTGTGGGTGTCATGTCAAAAATTTAGGCTTATCTGAAATCAAATCCGACCGGGCCTTTCGCAGGAACGTTATCAACTGGCTCTTCTTCCTGCGAAAGAAATAACGGTCCCGTTGAAATCAAACAGATTTCCTATTTTTGTACGCTTATTTGAAATCCATAATTTTGACTATTCAGTTTCAATCTATTGATCTTCCCGTAGCAGCTATTCTGAGCGAAATCCAGGAGAAATTGCAAGAAGCGGGCACTCTGGTGGTTCACGCTCCTCCGGGGGCCGGAAAAAGTACGCTTGTTCCACTGGCTTTACTGCAACAGGCAGACGTCAACAACCAGAAAATCATATTACTGGAGCCGAGGCGGCTGGCAGCAAGAGCGATTGCAGAACGCATGGCTTCACTACTTAACGAAAACGTTGGACAGACAGTGGGTTATCGTATTCGCTTCGAAAACCGGATCAGTGATAAAACTCGCATTGAAGTAGTAACAGAAGGAATTCTGACCCGGATGTTGCAATCCGACAATTCGCTGGAAGGTATTGGAACGGTTATCTTCGATGAGTTTCACGAGCGAAGCATTCATGCTGATTTATCCTTGGCGCTTTGTCGGGAAGTTCAGCAGGTTCTTCGACCGGATTTGCGCATGGTCATCATGTCGGCAACACTGAATCTGCCTCAGTTAACCCAGCTGCTTCAGGCCCCAGTGGTACAGTGCTCAGGGCGACGTTACCCCATCGACCTGGTTTATTCCGGCGAGAATGATCTTCGGCTCGTTGCTGAACTGACCGCCCAGGTTGTTCTTCGGGCCATCAAAGAAAAGCAAGGTGATGTGTTGGTATTTTTACCGGGCGAAGGTGAGATCAGGAAATGTGAGCGTTTACTACGAAGCGAACACCTAAAAATTGAAGTACATCCGTTATATGGTTCACTACCCAAGCAAAAACAACTGGCAGCTATTTTTCCAAACCGGAATGGAAAGCGGAAGGTTATCCTTGCTACTTCAATTGCTGAAACGAGTTTGACAATTGAAGGTGTGCAGGTGGTGGTCGATTCAGGTTATGCCCGTGTTTCTCGCTTCAACCCCAAAACGGGTTTGTCACAGCTTGAGACGATTCAGGTTTCCAAAGACTCCGCTGATCAACGTGCCGGGCGTGCCGGCCGACTTGGCCCCGGAACGTGTTACCGAATGTGGACCAAGGCCTCTCAAGAGCAGCTTGCAGAGCACCGAACCCCGGAAATATTGGAAGCTGATTTAGCCAGCTTGGTTTTAGATATGGCTCAATGGGGGATCACAGATCCTGAGGAGCTCAGCTGGTTAAACCCGCCCCCGAAAGGCACCGTTAATCAAGCAACAGCACTGCTGCACGAACTCGGAGCGCTTGAGGACGGTCGGATTTCAGCTTTGGGGAAAGCGTTGAATCGTTTGCCTTGTCATCCCCGGATTGCTCACATGCTGGTGATGGCCAAACAGGGCGGCAATGTGTCCCTGGCAACCGACCTGGCCGCCATACTGGAAGAACGTGACCCTTTGGGGAGGGAGGCAGGAATTGACATTAACCTTCGCATTGAGGCCCTGCGGGCGCAACGTGCTTCAGGCAGGATCAGCAAAAAGATGAAGCGTATAGAAAAAGTAGCAGAATCTTACCGGGATATTGTTGGCTGCAAACCCAGCAACGACATGGTTAATCCTTACGAAACAGGCCTGCTCCTTGTTTATGCTTACCCTGAACGCATTGCTTTTGCCCGTCCCGGTAACAATGCTCAGTTTCAGTTATCAAACGGTAGTATTGCCATGGCCGGACATAAAGACGACCTTGCCCACGAAGCTTGGTTGGCTGTTGCCCACCTAAACGCCCGGCAAGGTATTGGCTCTATCTTCTTAGCTTCTCCTCTCAATCCGACTGATTTAGCTCCGTTGGTGAAAGAGCGCGAAGTGATAGCCTGGGACAGCAAAAAAGGAGGTCTTATCGCAAGTAAAGAACTTCGGATTGGCGGCATCGTTCTGCAATCAAAACCATTGCCCAATCCCAATGGTGAGCAGGTCCTCAGCGTGATTTCGGAAGCGATCAGCCGGGAAGGCGGACATTTGCTAAACTTCCACGACGGGGTGGTCCAATGGCAAAACCGGGTGCTTAGTTTGCGGCATTGGAATCCAGAAGATCAATGGCCGGATGTTTCGACCGAAAACTTACTGCAAACCAATAAGGATTGGTTAACGCCTTATCTTCAGAACGTTCGAAAAACAGAAGACCTTAAGAAGACTGATCTTGAAAATGCGCTGCACTATCATCTCAGCATCGAGCAGCAACAAATGCTTGATCAGCTGGCTCCACAAAAGCTTCAAGTTCCCAGTGGATCAGCCATAAAATTAGCTTACCAGGCTAACGGCGAACCCCCGATACTCGCGGTTCGCTTGCAGGAAGTATTTGGGATGGATAATACGCCAAGGATAAATAATGGCCGGAAGAATGTGGTGATGCACCTGCTTTCTCCGGGCTTCAAGCCAGTTCAAATTACTTCGGATTTAAAAAGCTTTTGGAATAATGCCTACTTCGAAGTGAAAAAGGAGCTTAAAAGACGTTATCCCAAGCACGCCTGGCCCGATGATCCATGGACCGCCGAAGCCTTACGCGGCATCAAACGAAAGTAAATGATTGACCAATGGCAAATATAAGCATCGTGAGTCCGGGGAAAAACGGACAATTAATAAATGAGTATGGCGAACGGGTTGTTCCACCCGAGGCTTGGAGCTTTTTGCCGGCAGGCGATGCAGGCATTACCCGAAGAGTAACCGCGCAGGGAAACTACTGGCGCGTTCAGTATAAAAAGGGACGGAAGACCATATCAAAAGGCGTTTGGGCTCCGGCCCACACCATTGCCATGGCTCAACAGGAGCTTGCTGCCATGCGGGAAACCGAAAGCTACCAAAAGAAACGGGCAAGCGACATCCAACGACGCGAGAAGAAACAACAATTGTATACAGAAGAGTTTTTGCAAGCCGTGATCAGCTACCTGAACTTCCATGCCGCATATCATTCAATTGCGGAACAAATGGCCCGGGCAATTACGCAACATGCCATTCCGGTGGGAAGTGGGACCGTTGCCCGCACACAACTTATTCCGTTACAGGAGCGAGCTGCCAAGGCGGTTATCGCCTGGATGCGCCACCAAACCACGGCATACGACAAGATGAAAATCGCTCGCATCAAAGGAGAACGAAGGGCTGTCAGGCGAGAACTGGCCCAGCAATCGCTTCGCTTATTGGTTCCTTATCGAAAAGGAGAACCCATCGCCCCCGGTTGTCCGTTAAGGAAAGCCATTCAGAAACAAGTAAAATGGAATGATCATGAATAACCTTTGTCCATGCGGTTCACAACGGTTAGCTGACGACTGCTGCTTGGCTATCATTTCAGGGAAGCGGGAAGCCAAGACCGCCCTGGAGTTGATGCGATCAAGGTATGTGGCTTTTACGATTGGTGATGGCGGCTACCTCATGCAAAGTCATCACCAAAAAACGCGTCCTGCGAAAGAACGAAGTAAGATCGAAAGCTGGGCAAAGTCCGTGCACTGGATGGGCTTACAGGTTCTCACAAGCCAGGGAGGGCTCGCGAACGACTACACGGGGTATGTCGAATTTAGAGCCCTCTATCTCGAAAACGCGCAACTTCAACAGATCCATGAAAATTCCTTTTTCAAAAAAGAACAAGGCAAGTGGTTTTATTATTCCGGCGTGCACAAACGGTAAGAGCAACTTTTTGCATTGTAGCAAACAAGACATAAAGAGTTTAAACCGCTCAGTCAATTGTGTGTAGCTAAACCAATACCTATTATCAAAGAGCCGGAAGATAGCACCCAAACGGAAAAGTTTCGATTCTTAAATCCCCCATTTCGCCACTAGGTGAAACGTCCGCAGGACAAAATTTGGCCCGGGCCGGCGTGGGCTTATGGGCGGAAGGATGAAATTTTAAAGATTTTTCCATCCTTTTCATCGACTGGAAAAGGATGTGCCTGTCCGGCATGAGGACAAAGAAGCTTTGAGGATTAGTAAACGTCTTGCGATGCGGCGTAGGTCAATAAGCCAGCTGGACTGGCATGCTGGCTGGGAGCATTCAAATACCTGTTATTGCATCATCCTCTTCCTCATCCATGCATCATCTAGTCCCCTTGGGAAACTGCTTTCTCTCTGAGAAGTCTATAAACTGATTAGTAATCGTGACCTCAGTATTTTATATGTATAAAGGCAGTATCGCCTGGAGGATATCGCCGAGACAATCAGTCTATTTATTGGACAATCCGATTATTTGTCTATTTTTAATCACGAAAGTGTGTTCCGACTGAGAAGAGCAAAACAAAAAAAAATAAATACTTGATATTGAGACTTCAAATGAAATATACAGTCTGTAGTCATCCGAATTGTAAATGGGTGTCACAAGAGCAAAGGGCAAATAAACACCATTCAATCGACGAAACGATTGCCGGACGGCCATCGTGTTAAAATTTTAGATTTTGAAAATAACTACCAATGTGATAGAGCCAGTTGAAGGAAAAACGGATAGTTTTTTTGGTGACAGAAGTGTTGTCATGACCAGGAAACAACTTAAAACGATTAGAAATAATCCGTTGATCGGTGGCCTTTATATTAGTGATATTGGTTTTTACCCCCATGCCCGAACACACTATCGCAAAAGAAAAGCGGGAATAAATGAAAATATCCTAATCTATTGCATCGACGGTGCGGGCTCAATACACATTGGGACTAACGTCTATGAACTCCAAGCCAATCACTACTTTGTCATTCCGGCCCATGAAGCACATGCTTATTGGGCCTCAGAGCGCTTTCCATGGTCTATTTACTGGATCCATTTCGGAGGTGAACGGAGTTTCCTTTTCAACGAATTCTTTGGCAAAGTAACACCGATTGAACAGTCTTCCAAATCCCGGATTGACGACCGTATCAACTTATTCAATGAGCTTTTGAGGGCACTAGAATCGGGGTTTTCAATACAAAACATGAACTACGCCAATCTGTGTTTAAACAGTCTGCTGGCTTCGTTTTTCTTTGTCGATACATTTAGGGCGGTAAAAGGTCAAAAAAGTTCTGATCCTGTAGACCAGGTTATTTTATTGATGCAGAAAACCATCAATAAGAATCTTAAAATAAGCGACTTATCCACGCATGTTAACCTGTCGGAATCTCATCTCTCAAAAATTTTCAGAAACAAAACAGGCTCTTCTCCCCTGGATTATTTTATTAACCTTAAAATGCAGGAAGCTATACGACTGTTAACTAACCAATCGCTAAAGATAAAGGAAGTTGCCTACCGTTTGGGTTACAATGATCCCTACTATTTCACCAGAATATTCACCAAGCATATAGGCTCCAGTCCTGCTTCCTTTGTGAAAGTTAGCAAGCGAAAAAGTAACAGGTAAACCTTTGAAGAAAGTGACGTGTTTGGAAGAGAAACCGCTTTAGCGGCATATAACTCAATGCGCCTACCCCGAAGCCGGTTGCAGGAAGCTTCTGGCTTATAAAAGTATGATTCCTGCAGCTTCGCAGGAGAGATAGCCCGGGATCCATTGACCGGAAGAGGTCGACAACACCCGGAAGATAGCCAAAGGACAGGCAGCAAATAGTAACGAGTAGGGGAAAGATGGTTAACAATAGGCAGCACGTAGTCAATAGGCGGCTGTTAGCTAAGGATAAGCAATACATAGCCATGAACAAGCGAAAGGTGGTTAAGAACGTGCGACTGTTAACAAAGAATAGGGGAGACGTAGTCAAGATCAGGCAGAGCATAGCAATGGATAGAAGAGACATGGTTGACGACAGGCCACACTTTCGAAGGTCAACATGGCTAAGATTATTTATAAATGGTATAAATAGCAATCAATGATTAAAATCTTCCTTGTCATGTGAAAAATAAAATCTAATTTGCGGCTGATGAAACAATCGGTCAAATATTACTCGAACCTGTATCACAAATTTGGCGTTGGCCTGTTTGAGTGCTGGATCAATTGATTCCCCTTCCTGTCGCCCGGCAGGATATCTCATAGTCTCGTAGAATTTATCCCTCGTATTCATTTTAACCTTTTTCCCATGATGGGAACGATATTCGATATCAAACGTTTTGCGGTGCACGATGGCCCCGGCATTCGAACTACGGTCTTCTTTAAAGGCTGTCCGTTGAGCTGTCAATGGTGCCACAACCCTGAAAGTATTGACAGCAAGCCGGTATGCATTAAGAAAACGTCAAAGCTGAACGGTCGAGAGTTCGTCAATGACGAAATGATCGGCTATAAAGTAAGCCCTGATGCTCTTTTTGATGAACTTAAAAAAGAGCAGGTTTTCATGGAAGAATCTTCGGGCGGAGTGACATTTTCCGGTGGAGAACCCTTACTGCAACACGAGTTCCTTTTTGAAATGCTTCAATTGTGTAAAGCCCAGGCGATGCATACAGCCGTTGATACCACCTTGTTTTCAAGCTGGGAGATTGTCGCCCGCATGGCTGAAGCAACTGATTTGTTTCTGGTCGACTTGAAATTGATCGACGATCAAATGCACCAAGTTTATACCGGAGTTTCAAATACGGTCATTCTAAAAAACATACGAAAACTTGTGTCCGGAAATGTTCCTGTGCGCATCCGCATTCCAATGATTCCGAAAGTGACTACAACCCCTGAAAATATTGCGATGAGCATTGCGTTTCTGAGTGAACTGAAAGGCGGGATTGAGGCGGTGGACTTGCTGCCCTTTCACAACACCGCCAATGAGAAATACAAACGGTTCCACCTCGATAATCAATTTATGGGACGGCATTCATTGAAAAAGGAAGAATTGACAACGATTAAAAATCAATTTCAAGAGGCTGGATTTACCGTTAAGATTGGAGGCTGAAAGAGTGGGCAGTATTAGCTATCAGCCTCAGTAATTTATATTTGAGAAATGGAAACTAACGAAGACAATTATCATTCATCATTCAATAGTAAAGGAAATGACGCCAAGAATAGAAAAACTACGGGAACAAAGCCTGAATGCCATCAACCGAATTTCGGCAGAACGGGCTGTGCTAATTACTGAATTTTATAAGAGTCACCAATCATTTGGCGATTCCATTCCGGTGCAAAGGGCAAAAGCATTTCGTTATATCATGGAAAACAAGTTTATCTGCATAAACGACGATGAACTTATTGTTGGAGAACGGGGCCCCGCTCCTAAAGCCACGCCAACCTACCCCGAAATTACCGTGCATTCGTTGCAGGATTTAGACATTTTGAACGCTCGCGAAAAAGTTTGGTTTCAGGTGGATCAAGAAACGCGCGATGCGTATGAGCATCGTATCATCCCCTTCTGGAAAGGCCATTCCAACCGCGACCGCATCATGAAAAACATGCGTCCCGAGTGGCATGACGCCTATGAAGCAGGAATCTTTACCGAGTTCATGGAACAGCGCGCCCCCGGTCATACCGTTGCCGGTAATAAGATTTATCAAAAAGGCATGCTCGATATTATTTCCGATGTGAACGAAAGCCTTTCAAAACTGGATTTTCTCAATGACTCAGACGCCTTTAACAAGCAAGAAGAGCTCAAAGCCATGCAATTGGCTGCTGAAACAATTATCTTGTTTGCCAACCGGCATGCAGAAAAGCTGGAGGAACTGTCACGCGTTGAAATAAACGCCGGGCGGAAATCAGAGCTAAAAGCCATGGCCGCTGTTTGCCGTAATGTACCCGCCAATGCGCCTCAAACCTTCCACGAAGCATTGCAATACTATTGGTTTGTCCATCTAGGCGTCGTTACAGAGCTCAACCCGTGGGATTCATTCAACCCCGGGCGCTTGGATCAGCATTTATATCCGTTTTATAAAAAAGAAATTGCGGAAGGCAAGCTCACAAAAGAAAAAGCAATTGAACTGCTGCAAGCTTTCTGGGTGAAATTTAACAACCATCCGGCGCCGCCCAAAGTGGGTATAACAGCCTTGGAAAGCAACACCTATACTGATTTTGCCCTGATCAATATTGGTGGTGTAAAACCTGATGGATCGGATGCCGTGAACGAACTGTCTTTTATCATTCTGGATGTTATCGAGGAAATGCGTCTGTTGCAGCCAAGTTCCATGATTCAACTGAGTAAAAAGAACCCGGAAAGTTTTATCAACCGGGCGGTGAAAATTGTGAAAACGGGTTTTGGTCAGCCGTCCATTTTCAATACCGATGCGATCGTCCAGGAGCTCGTCGGCCAAGGGAAAGACTTGATTGATGCCAGAAACGGAGGTGCTAGCGGTTGTGTTGAAAGCGGCGCTTTTGGAACCGAAAGCTACATTCTGACAGGCTATTTCAACTTGCCTAAAATTCTTGAAATAACCTTAAACAATGGCTTTGATCCCCGGACCCAAAAGCAAATCGGTTTGCAAACCGGCGATCCGGAAACCTATAGAAACGTGGATGACCTGATGACTGCCTTTGAAAAGCAAGTCAGGCATTTTGTTGATATCAAAGTTACCGGTAGCAACATCATTGAAAAGATCTTCATCGAGTATGTTCCGACCCCCTTTTTGTCGCTGATTATTGACGACTGTGTGCTTGCCGGAACGGATTATATCAGCGGCGGCGCACGCTACAATACCAACTACATCCAGGGCGTCGGGATGGGGACCATTACCGACTCACTAACAGTGCTGAAAAAACATGTTTTTGAAGAGAAGAACTACAGCATGGCAGAACTTCTTTCTGCCCTGAAAAACAACTTTGAAGGTGCCGAGGATCTCCATTACCAACTGGTCTATCAAACACCTAAGTACGGAAATGACGATGATCGTGCAGATGACCAGCTTCGCAACGTTTTCGAGATTTATTACAGAGCCGTCAACGGACGAAAAAGCCCGCGTGGTGCCGATTACCGGATCAACCTGTTGCCAACCACCTGCCATGTATATTTTGGCAGCGTCATGCAAGCCAGCGCCGACGGACGAATGGCGGGAACTCCGGTTTCTGAAGGCATCTCACCCGTTCAGGGAGCCGACCGGAAAGGGCCAACGTCAGTTGTTAAGTCCGCAGCAAAGATTGACCACCTGAGAACAGGCGGAACCCTCTTGAACCAGAAATTTACCCCTTCATTTTTCGAAGATGATGATGCGATTCAGAAAGTTTCGAGCTTGGTGCGAAGTTACTTCCGAATGGATGGCCATCACATTCAGTTTAACGTGGTGAATGCCGAAACCCTCCGTGAGGCGCAGAGACATCCCGAAAACTTTAAAGACCTGATTGTCCGGGTGGCCGGATACAGTGATTATTTCAACGATTTAGGAGAAGATCTTCAAAATGAAATTATAAACAGAACGGAACATGAAGACTTTTAAGACCCTATTTTACCTTTCGCTTTTGCTTCTGACAGCGTTCTCCGCGGCATCGCAAACCATTCGTGAACGCTACGAAAAAGCTGAAAGCTTTCTACCCAAGAACATTTCCAAACTGGTTAGCAACATTGAACTTCGCCCACACTGGATTGAAGAAAGTTCAGATTTTTGGTATGTTGAGGAAACCCCTGGAGGAAGCAAATACATGCTGTTCGACTCAAAAAAGGGAACAAGCCAGCCCGCTTTCGACCAACAGGCCATTGCAAAACTAGTCGGAGAAAAAATAGACCAAGCAGTCTCACCCGATTCGCTTCATCTGGACGATCTGAAGTTTGCAGCAACCAAAAAATCAATCCATTTTAGGCTGAAGGATGAACGGATTTTTATAGAACTCGCCGGATACACGATTACCAAAACAGAAAAGATTGAAGCTAAAACACTGGCATACGAATCGGTTTCACCTGACCAGAAATGGATCGTTTCGTTAAAAGACTATAACCTCTACCTGAAGGATAATGAAACAGGAGAAGAATTGGCCCTTACAACCGATGGCATAGAGAAATACGAGTATGCCAATCCGGCGAATAACTGGGAAAAGTTGATTGATGTATCGAAAGGCGACAGCTACGATCCGCATATTGACATTCAATGGTCTGTTGATTCGAAAAAATTTGTCACCTATAAAATTGATCGACGAAAAGTCGGACTGATGTACCTGTACCAAAGCATACCCGACAGTGGCTACCGGGCCAAAGTATTGGCTTACGAGCGGGCAATCCCGGGAGAAGATGCCATCATGCAGGAATTTTGCGTATTTGATCTGGAAAAGAAGAAACAAATCAAACTCGACATTCCATCAGTCCCCGATATTTGCGTGAGCTTCGGCCCGCAATGGATCGATGGTTCCGATGAGTTAGTGCTTGGAGTTTATCAACGAGGCTACCAATCACAGGATCTTTACATTGCCAACGCGAATACCGGGCAGGCAAAAATTATTCTGCACGAGCAAGCCCAAACGATGATTGAAACCCAACTGATGACCTGCCGATGGATCAAAAACAATCAGGAGTTTCTTTATACCTCCGAGCGCGACGGCTGGAACCATATTTATCGTTACAACAAAGATGGCCGGTTACTAAACCAAGTGACCGAGGGAACTTTTGTTGTGACTGGTATCACCGCTATCGATGAAGAAAATGATCAAATCTATTTCATCGCCTGCGGAAAAGACTCGAGTCTGGATCCGTACTACCGTCAATTTTACCGCATTGACCTGGATGGGAAGAACATGCAGTTGCTTACCCCTGAAAATGCCTATCACAGCATCAGTTTATCTGCTGACTTTAAAACGTTTGTTGACAATTATTCCCGCATTGACATGAAACCGGTGTCGGTTGTTCGCTCCACAAAGGCTGGCAAAGTCATCGCCCAGCCCATAACAGCCAACATCGATGCCTTACTGGCAACTGGCTGGCGATTTCCTGAGCCGTTCAAAACCAAAGCCCGCGATGGGGAGACAGATCTATACGGAGCGATCTACTTTCCGTCCGATTTCAATCCAAACAAAACATATCCTATTATCGACGGAACCTACTCCGGACCGCAAGCTGTCCGCACACCCAAAACCTTTAACAGCGCCTACCGGTCGCACGATGTGTCCTTTGCTGAGCTGGGCTTCATCGTCATCACTGTCGATGGGCTGGGAACAGCCATGCGTTCGAAGCGGTTTCATGATTTTTCATACAAAAACCTTGGAGATATCGGCGCCGAAGATCATATCAAGGCCATTAAAACACTCGCTGCAGGACGTCCGTATCTGGACCCGACAAAAGTTGGTATTTATGGCCATTCAGCAGGGGGGTACGATGCTTGCCGAGCCCTGTTGACCCATCCTGAATTCTACTCGGTAGGTATTTCATCTGCCGGCAATCACGACAATCGTATTGCCAAAGCCTGGTGGGACGAACAATACCAGGGTTTGGTCGGTGCGCATTACGATGAACAGTCGAACTTTAACCTGGCCGATAAGCTGGAAGGAAAACTATTGTTGATCCATGGCGATATGGACAACAATGTGAACCCTGTGTCAACGTTGAGGATGGCCGGTGAGCTCATCAGGCACAACAGAGATTTTGATATGCTGATCATTCCAAATAAGAACCATGGCGGCGTGTTTGCAGTACCCTATTTTCATCGGAAACGCTGGGACTATTTTGTGGAGAATTTGCTGGGCATTGATCCTCCCAAAAACTACGAACTAAAAACCTATTAAATGACGATTACAGATTTATGAGCAAGAAGGGAAACAACCATCGTATACTGAACTGCTGCTTGTTGTTGATATGCGTATTCATGCTTTTGGGATTTCAACATGAAAGTAAAGCACAAAACGATGAGCCGGTACATTTTCTGCATTACACGACAGAAGATGGGTTGCCTTCCTCTTATGTCAAAAGTATCGTTCAGGATTCAGATGGGTTTATCTGGGCGGCAACGCGATCGGCCAATGTTCGCTTCGATGGAAAAACTTTTCGCGAATTCCCGGCTTTTGATCGCGACCATCTTCCGGTTAAAATCTTTTGCAATAAACTTTTCATGACCCGCGATTCAATACTCATTGCGCGAACGAATAATGAAAAGTATTACTACTTCGACAGCGACAAGGAGTGTTTCTTCCCGCACCCGCTTTTAACCGCGCTGGGCCCGACAACTGCCATTGTGCCAACCACCAATGGATTTTGGGTTTGCCAAAACAACGAGTTGTTTTTTTTAGACCAGCATAGCGGACAACGCGAAAGTCTGCGACAGAAATTCAAACTGCACCAATTGCCTGATCAAATTAAATTTACAGGAGTTTATGAACAAGGTGACTGGCTCGCTTTTTCAACCAATGCTGCAACTATTTATGCCTATAGTCATAGCCGGCAAAAACTAAACAGATACGATCTTCCCGGTGAACTCAATCCAATTCAGCATGATTTACGTTTGATTGACTCCCACGGGAACTTGTGGATCTCCTCATTAGATTTTGGCGTTGCACGTCTACATATGGAAAGTGGCAAATCCCACTTCTATGCCAAAGAAAGAAAGAACCAATACCACATTCCCCACAACCTCGTTCATTGTTTTACTGAAGATCAAAGGGGACGGGTCTGGATTGGCACCGAATCGGGCTTGGCTATCTATAACGGGGAAACAGATCTATTGAACCTTCACAACTATAAGCTTTCTGAGCCAAACGGACTGAACACCGACCCGATTTACGACGCTTTTTGCGATAAACAAGGCAATGTTTGGCTGGGAACGTACTTTGGAGGTATTAATTTCTGGCGTGGCGAAAAACAGTTTTTTCGCACCTGGGCTCCGGGTTACGGGACATGGCAAATCACAGGCAATGTGGTCAGCTGCCTGGCCGAGGACCAGGATAAAAATCTTTGGATTGGATTGGAAGACAAGGGACTGAACAAACTCGACATTCAAACCGGAGAGATCACGCATTACGCGTCAGAAGACGGCCCAAACAACCTTTCTTACAACAACCTGCACGACTTGCTTTTTGTGAATGACCATGAGCTATGGATTGGTACCTATACCGGCGGAATTAACATCCTGAACACAAAAACCAATCGTTTCAGCCACTACTATAAAAAGAACACGCCCATCCAGATATCTAATTCAATCTACCAATTTTTTCAAGTCAATAGCTCCATTTACGTTGCCACGACGGAAGGAATTATCGTTTTTGACAAACAAAACAAAACATTTCGGAAACTCAAACCAGACATTATAGGAGGCATTCAGTTTGAGTGCATTAGCTCAATTAATGATTTGCTTTGGTTTTCTTCGGCCGCGCAAATTTTTCAGTACGACCCGAAAAACGATTCGCTATACACGTTCGATCTCGTTCCCGAGATGAGAAATATTAACTTCGTCAAAGCCGACTCGGATAACCGGATCTGGATTGGGGATTGCTATAAAGGCCTGTGTTGTTACAATCCCGAGCAGGGAACTGTCAAGCATTTCAATCCGGAAAACGGATTTCCGGCTCATTGGATCTTTAGTTTGGAGGAAGGCAAAGATGGCTGGTTCTGGGTCAGTACTGACAAAGGACTGATCAGATTCTCACCTGGGCATAATAGATATACACTTTTTGACAGTAACTCGGGCATACCGTTCAATCAGTTTAATTACCGCGCATCGTTTACCGACAGCAATGGCAACATATACTTTGGAGGTAACAACGGGATGATTTCATTTAACGAAGATGCGGAATCAACCGATCTACAAAAACTACCGATTGTATTTACGGGCATCCAGCTGTTCAACAAACCACTCCGTCCGGGCGATATCAAAAGCCTTGACAGGTCAATTAACAAACTTGACAAGCTTGTGCTGAAATATAACCAGAATGTATTTACCATTGAGTTTACCGCTTTTTGTTACTCTTCAGGCGGACGTTGCCAGTATGCGTATTTTCTGGAAGGTTTTGAAACGGAATGGAACACGGTGGGCAATAGAAATTTTGCCACTTACACCAACCTCAACCCCGGAACTTACACCTTCCGAGTAAAAGGATCGATGGGCGACAACCAAAACGAATCTGAAGAACGGCAGCTCACTGTCATTGTCCGGCCTCCTTTCTGGTTAACCAATTGGGCTTTTGCCCTTTACTTTGTATTGGCGGTTTTGATATTCATCCTGGTATTCCGTGTCGGTAAAAATCTGGAAAAATCAAAAGCGCTGGCTGAGCTGGAGCATCGCGAAAAGGTACATGCCGATGAAATTCACAAGGTAAAACTCGAATTTTTCACCAATATTTCGCATGAACTTAAAACCCCGCTAACACTGATACTGGGTCCGCTCAAAAAGATTATCGAAGAAGAAAAACTCAGCCCGGCATTCCGTAGACAGCTGGTTGGAATAGAACGTAATGCCAACAGATTGTTTCAATTAATCAATCAATTGCTGGAATTCAGGAAAATTGAAAATGGAAAAGAAAACCTGAAAGTTTCACCTTGCTCACTGCGTCCCATAATGGAAGAAATCTCTAATTCATTCGAAAACTTGGTAGATAGCAGAGACATTGATTTTCAGCTTGATTTTCCTCAAGCCGGGAAAACTGCTTGGATGGATGTCGACAAGGTGGACAAAATTATTTTCAACCTGCTGTCTAACGCCTTCAAATTCACTCCCGAAGGTGGGAGAATCCGTTTTTCAGTCGAGTTAAAAAGGCGTGCAAACCGGAGCTCCCAAGAGCTGGTTGATCTGATTGTCCGGGTTTCGGACTCAGGGAAAGGCATCACACCCGAGATGTTGGAAAAAGTTTTTGACCGTTTTTTCCAGATTGAAGACGGACAACGCCACAACAATGGATCAGGAATTGGCTTAGCTTTCGTAAAAAACCTGGTTATCTTGCATCGAGGAAACATCACCGTTGAAAGTATTGTGAACAAAGGGACAAGTTTCACCGTATGCCTCCCCGCCAGCAAAGAAGATTTTAACCAAACGGAAATATCCACTCAGCCAGCTCAATATGAGCCATGCAGGGAAGTTCCCGAAATGCAGCTCATTCATCAAGGGAAAAGTGAATTGGTCAACCCGGATGTCTTTTCTTCCAAACCTACGATTTTAATTGTTGAAGACAATCTTGAATTAATCAGCTTTATGAAGGAGACTCTTGAGTTGAAATACCAGATTGTAACTGCACTGAACGGTATGAAAGCGTTGGAGAAACTGGAATCCGTCACCCCCGATTTGATAATCAGTGATATAATGATGCCGGACTTAGACGGCTTGGAACTCACCCAACGCCTGAAATCAGACCTGAGAGTTTCACATATTCCGATCATTTTGCTGACATCGCAAAGCGGAGAGGATAGCAAACTGGGCGGATTGCGTTCGGGAGCCGATTATTACATCGAAAAGCCGTTTTTCCCCAAGATACTGGATCAAAACATCGAGAACATCCTGAATACACGGAAACGACTGATCGAACGGTTCAAGTCGGATGATTCCTTGCAGATCGAGAAAATGGCCCATTCCGAGTCAGACAAAATCTTCATCGAGAAACTGACTGCGATCATCAAAGAAAACATCAGTAACCCCGATCTTGATGTGACCTTGCTAAAACAGGCAATGGGCGTAAGCCGTTCGTTGCTTCACCTGAAACTAAAAGGGCTGGTTGGTTGCTCGAGCACCGAATTTATCCGTGCTATCCGGCTCAAAGAGGCTGTAAAACTCATTTCGTGCGGAAAGTGCAACATTTCGGAAGCGGCCTATGAAACCGGATTCTCAAGTCCAACCTATTTCACCCGGCGTTTCCGAGAGTTTTACGGTAAATCTCCGAGGGAGTATTTTAACGCCTGATTCTTTACAGCCACTCCAGAACGACACAGAATCAGGATTATGAAATACGATCAGCCAGGAGCATAAAGCGACTTGGCTGAGTACCAGACACATCATTGACCGTACTGAAACGACGCAAAATCCCTGTTTCCAATGGGTATAAACATCGTCTGGACATCTGTCTCACTTTTTTACACAATGGTGAAAGTCTGTCGCAGGAATATTCTACAATTTTCGGCTCGCATTATCGTGGTAATGGAAGTCGCAATCCCTAACCTGGTTGTGAAGTTAAGACTTAAGACATTTTGCATTAGAAATTTTCAGTTAATAATCCATTAAAAATTGTGCTTATGAAAAAAAAATGTAGCCGTGACAGTCGAAATTGTTTGTCAAAGAGACTTCTGCTAGAATTGAAGTTTACGGCCTTTCTGATCCTCTTTACAGCAGTTATCTCCAATGGAGGAGCCGTTGCAAATCAAACGTATGCCCAGCAGGGCAAATTAGTCAAAGGTCATGTTCAAACGATAAGCGGAGAGTCGATACCCGGGGCCGCCATTCTTATTAAAGGAAGCACAAGTGGTACAGTATCTGACGCGGATGGTCGCTTTAGCCTACAAGTTACTCCCAATGATGTGTTGCTAATATCATTTATCGGGTATCAATCGCTCGAAGTACCAGTAGGGGACCAAACGGAAATTCAGGTAAGCTTGCAGGAGGAATTGATTGGCATCGGAGAAGTTGTTGCCATTGGGTATGGAAGCATAAAAAAAGGCGATGTGACTAGCTCCATCGCGTCTGTTAAATCGGATGATTTTGTAAAAGGTGCAGTTAAAGATGCCGCGCAACTCATCCAAGGGAAAGTTGCTGGTTTGACGATATCAACTCCATCTGGCAATCCAACGGAAGGGGCAGTGATCATGCTTCGCGGAAACTCGTCTCTGCTAGGCACCTCTAATCCTTTGGTATTGGTTGACGGCGTGCCAGGAAATCTTGAATCAGTTGCTCCGGAAGATATTGAATCTGTTGATGTACTGAAAGATGGCTCAGCTTCGGCTATTTATGGCACTCGTGGCACAAACGGGGTTATTATTATTACGACAAAAAGCAGTACGAATGAAATGGCGTCGACCATCGATTATTCCGGATATGTTTCCATGTCTGACATAAGTCGCAGACTTGATTTTATGGACGCAACTGAATTGAGGGAGAAATGGGATCAGGGTTACTCGTTTACAGGAGCAAATTTAAAGGATTTCGGGTCTGACACCGATTGGCTTGATGAACTTACCCGCACAGCCGTCAGTCATGTCCACAATGTAATTTTTCGCGGTGGAAACAAAAACACAAACCTAACCGCGTCAATAAATTACAAAGATAATCAAGGAAATTTCATTAAATCAGACAATAAAAAATACACCGGACGTATTGATGTAAACCATAGCATGTTTGATGGGAAGTTAGTTGCCAATATTGGAACGATTGTCAGTGAACAAAAGTACTGGACAGGAGGCGACGGGTACAGTTTTAACAATTATGTATATCGCCAGGCCATTATCCGGAATCCTACCGAACCCGTAAAAAATGAAGACGGGAGTTGGTTTGAGAGAGACGTATACTTTTATGACAACCCGGTAGCTTACATTGAAGAAGCTGACGGCGAAAACCGTTACCGAAACATGCGCTTCACCGCCGGTTTAACATACAGCCCAATTGAAGGTCTGGATTTGAAAGGGATGTACACCCGGAAAGGAAACTCCAATATTCGCGGATATTACGAGACTCAGAATCACGTTTCCAATACAAAATATAGTGCCGGGGGATATGCTTCGCGAGGAACAGACAACTATACTGGCAACTATGCTGAATTATCAGCCAACTATAAAAAAGCCATCGGCAACCATAGCTTTTCAGTCCTCGGAGGATATAACCATGAAGACAATATGAATGAAGGGTTTTGGGCAAATAACAAGTACTTTCCTACAGACTCATACACCTACAACAATATCGGCATTGGAAGTGGTTTGCCAAAAGGCGAAGCAGGGATGGACTCTTACAAAAACTCAGATAAACTAATTGCCGTCTTTTCACGAGTTACCTATAGTTTTGCCAACAAATATTTGCTTATGGCCAGTATCCGTCGTGAAGGTTCATCCAAATTTGGCGATGACCATAAATGGGGTAATTTTCCCGGCGTTTCCATTGGATGGCGCATTAACGAAGAATCGTTCATGAGTAACACTAATTGGATTAATAATTTGAAACTGCGTGCTGGATATGGAGTAACAGGCACCAATGTATTGGATTCCTATAACTCGTTAAGCAGCCTAAACTACAGTGATTACTTTTATTACAATGGCGATTGGGTGCGCAAACTGGTCCCTGTCCGTAATGCGAACCCGGACCTAAGATGGGAAAAAAAGGAAGAAGTTAACATCGGCCTTGACTTTGATTTATTCGAAGGACGCATAAGTGGAGCCGTTGACTTCTATAATCGTTTGACGAAAGATGCGTTGTGGGACTACAGCGTTCCCACTCCCCCGTACTTATATGGGTCAATAGCCGCCAACGTTGGTGAAATCAGAAATCGGGGATTTGAAGCTTTATTAAATGTTGTCCCGATACAAAAATCTGATTTTACCTGGAATGTGGGCTTCACGTTTTCAACCAATAAAAACAAATTGGTCTCCCTGTCCAACGATAAGTTCCAAACAACCAACGACTTCTTCTATGCAGGTTATACTGGAGAGCCAATCCAGATTGAAACACACCGGATAAAAATCGGTGGCCCTATTGGTGAATTCTATGGCTTAAAAACGGTGGATATTACTGACGATGGAATCTGGATCATAGAAAAACCCGACGGAACACGCATTCCGGCGACCGAATCATCAACCGACGACCGTCAGGTATTAGGAAATGGAATCCCCAAATACTACCTCAGCTGGAACAATAATTTTCAATACAAAAACTTTGATCTTAGTGTGAACATGCGCGGAGCTTTTGGATACCAAATCCTTAACTTCTCCCGGATGTTTTACGAGAATCCAACCATTGGATACAATACGTTGAATCCCGCTTTCGACAAAGTATTCGGCAAAGCTGTTTTAACTGACGTCCAGCGCTTTGTGAGCTACTACATTGAAGACGGGGACTACTGGAAAATTGACAACGCGACTTTAGGGTATACAGTCAATTTAAATAATAGAAACACCGTAAAAAACCTACGCTTTTATGTGTCGGGATTGAACTTGGCAACAATAACTGATTACAAAGGGATAGACCCCGAGGTAAGACAAACCGGGCTGTCACCAGGTAACGACGACCGCGACAAATATCCCACAACCCGTACTTATACATTTGGTGTTAACGTAACTTTTTAATGAAACGACCATGAAGAAAAAATATATCGCAACAAGATCATTCCTGAAATCAGGATTTACCCTGTTGAGCTTGGGCATACTGTTCTTACTCGGGGGATGTTTTAACCTCGATGAAGAAGTATATGACGAGGTTACCGAATCTTCATTTTCGGCCACTGAAAATGATATTGTGGCACTGACCGCATCGGGCTATACACCCCTTCGCTACATTATGGGTTGGCAAGGATTGTTTGACGTACAGGAAGAGCCCGGCGACATCATTGTGACACCTACCCGCCCAAATGGTTGGGACGACGGAGGCACATACAAACGTATGCATTTTCACACGTGGGATAACCAACAATGGCAACCCCGAAATACGTGGTTGACATCATATGAAGCAATCAACAATATAAACCGGGTAATTAGCCAGGTCGATGCTGGTTCACTGCCTCTTGATGAAGATCAAATGGTGGCTATAACGGCTGAACTACGGGCTTTGCGCGCCCTGTGGTATGCTATTCTTTGCGACACGCACGGAAATATCCCGCTTGTTATTTCATACAGTGATGAAGTTCCTACTCAAAAAAATCGCGCCGAAGTTTACGATTTCATCGTCAATGAACTTATAGACGTATTGCCGAACCTACCAGCGAATGTTGATAAAAGCACTTACGGCAGATTAACTCAATGGACCGCCTGGCAGCTACTTGCTCGCATGTATTTAAATGCGGAAGTATATAAGGGAGCAGCGGAATGGACAAAATGTATCGAGGCTTGTGACAAAATTATTGCTTCGGGGAACTTTATTCTTGAACCAGATTACCGGGCACCGTTTAAAGTCAATAACGAGACCTCAAAGGAAATTGTATTTGCAGTTCCATATGATGAAATTTACGGCACTGGCTGGAACGCTCATATGAAACAATTGCTCCCCGACCATCGGTATGTATTTAACATGAGCGCCCAGCCTTGGGGTGGTTCAAGCGCAAACCCTCAATTTATTAACAGCTACGATCCTGACGACAAACGTTTTGATGCTACCTGGCTGCATGGAGATCAAATCAATGCAACTGACGGAAGTGTAGTCATGACCCTGGTGAATAAAATGCCCAGTATATACAATTGTGCATTTGAAGACGGGTACCGGGTACGGAAATATGAAATCGCAGTAGGTTGCAAAAGCAATATGAGTAACGATTTGCCCTATTTCCGTTATGCGGATGTTCTCATGATGAAAGCGGAGTGCTTACTCCGAACCGGCAAAAGTGACGAGGCAGCCGAAATTGTTTCAGAGGTACGTGAACGTAACTTCGACGATCCTAGCAAAGCCGAAGTAACAGGAGCTGAGTTGGAAGGAAATACAACTATCCAATACGGGACTCTGGCAGAGGACGGGAGCATAGATGATCCTGGAAATCAGGCATCTGTACAGTATGGTCGCTTTCTTGATGAGCTGGGCTGGGAATTTGCTGCTGAATTCCGCCGCCGTACCGACATGATACGCTTTGGTGTTTACCAGACAAAAAGTTGGTATAATCATACTCCAAAAGGTAATCATACCATACTCTTTCCAATAGGTTTGGAAGAATTAAACACAAACCCGAATTTGAAACAAAACCCGGGATATAACTAGTACTCCAAGTTATAATTTGAAAAAATTAGCAGACCTCGGAAGCGTTCGAGGTCTGCTAAACCATCTGGCTGCGCATTGGCGTGAGCTTATTTAGGGTTGCATTTTGATTTTCTATTGTCTCGTGTAAAGCTGACCAGGAAAGTATTAAATTGCTCCCTAAGCATTGATGGAAGCTAAGGTAGTTCTGTATCCAAAGGTTCAGGGCAACTCTGTCGAAAACGAATTCAACTTAAGTTCAAAACGAAATAAGATCATGAAGAAATTTTTCACAATCATTCTTTGTATCGGGTGTTTGGCAGGCAATGCGGAAGACAAAAAGGCTGCCGGATACCCGATTTCCCCAGTTCCGTTCACGGCGGTTAAGATCTCCGACTCCTTTTGGGGGCAGCGATTGAAAGCCAGTCGTGAGGTAACCATTCCGCTCGCATTTAGCAAGTGTGAGGAAACCGGACGATACGAAAACTTTGTCCGGGCAGCGCACCCCAGCGATACCATCGAAGTGAAAGGCTACTCCTTTGACGACACCGACGTTTACAAAACCATCGAGGGAGCCAGTTATTCGATTCAAACCTTCGCCAATCCCGAGCTCGAGCACTACATCGATAGCGTGCTAGCCATCGTTGCCGCGGCGCAGGAGCCCGACGGTTACCTGTACACATCGCGCACCATGAACCCGGCTCATCCGCACGAATGGGCCGGCGAAAAACGCTGGGAAAAAGAAGAAGAACTGAGTCATGAGCTATACAACCTCGGACACATGATTGAGGGAGCCATTGCCCATTACCAAGCCACAGGGAAAACTACTTTTCTTGAAATTGCAGAGAAATATGCCGACTGCGCCGTTCACGAAGTGGGTGATCAGCCCGGACAGGCCTGTGTTGTTCCCGGTCACCAGATTGCTGAAATGGCCCTGGCCAAGTTGTATGTGCTAACCGGTCAGCAGAAATACCTCGACCTGGCAAAATTCCTGCTCGACAAGCGTGGTTACACGACCATTAAAACCGAATACAGCCAGTCGCACTTGCCGGTGATTGAACAGTCCGAAGCTGTAGGGCACGCGGTGCGCGCTGCCTATATGTACTCGGGCATGGCCGATGTGGCCGCCCTCACCGGCGACACTTCTTATATTCACGCCATCGACCGTATTTGGGAAAATATCGTAGGCAAAAAGCTATATATTACCGGAGGCATCGGTGCGACCAACCACGGCGAGGCTTTTGGTAAGGACTACGAGTTGCCCAACATGTCGGCCTATTGCGAAACCTGCGCCGCCATTGGCAATGTCTACCTCAACTACCGCCTCTTTCTGCTACATGGTGAGTCAAAATACTACGATGTATTGGAACGCACGCTTTATAACGGACTCATCAGTGGTGTTTCACTCGATGGAGATGGGTTTTTCTACCCCAATCCGCTTGAATCCATTGGTCAACATCAGCGCCAAGCGTGGTTTGGTTGCGCATGCTGCCCGTCCAATATTGCCCGTTTCATCCCTTCCGTCCCGGGATACATTTATGCGGTAGATAATCAGGATTTGTATGTCAACCTGTTTTTATCAAACAAGGCCGAAATTCAAGTTGAAGGCAAAACAGTTGGGTTAAAACAAACCACCCGCTATCCTTGGTCAGGCGACATTGAGTTGGAGGTTGAACCGAAGAAGAAGCAAAATTTCAACCTCAAAATACGTTTGCCGGGATGGGTGTTGGGACAAGCAGTACCCAGTGACCTGTATAGCTTCACTGACCGGAAACAACTTTCGTATTCGGTAAAAGTGAATGGAGAGTTGGCTACAAGCGAATTGACCAACGGTTATTTCACCATTTCTCGCCTTTGGGCGAAAGGCGATAAAGTGGAAATCCACTTCGACATGGAACCACGTACCGTAAAAGCTCATCCGCTGGTGGAAGCCAACCGGGGGAAAGTGTCTGTCGAACGTGGCCCTATTGTTTATTGTGCCGAGTGGCCCGATAACGACTTCAGCGTATTAAGCGCTGTTATCCCTAAGAAACCGGTATTCACCGTTGAGCATCAGCCCGACCTGTTATACGGTATTGATATGATCCATGCCGACGCACAGCTTTTGAGCTACAATACCCAAGGTAAAATTGAGGTAAAGGATGTCGGGTTGAACCTGATCCCGTATTATGCCTGGGCGCACCGTGGAAGTGGTGAAATGGCTGTTTGGCTGTCCAACGATTTAAGTTCGGGACGCCCGGTACAGCCGGCAACAATTGCTTCGGAAAGCAAAATTGAGGCTTCGCACCCGGTGAAAGCCATCAGCGCCATTAATGACCGCCTGGTTCCGAAAGATGAAAACGACCGTTCGGTTCCGTACTACCACTGGTGGCCCAAGGAAGGAACCACCGAATGGATTTCATATGAGTTTGACCAGGCAAAAACCGTGAGCAGCACCGCCGTTTTCTGGTATGACGACGGTCCATGGGGCGGTTGCCGCGTTCCTGAATCCTATCAGGTTTACTACCGGGATTCAAATGGCAAATGGGTGCCGGTAGAAGCTACATCGCCATACACCGTAAAGAAAGGACTGGCCAACGAAGTCTCTTTCAAACCGGTAAAAACAACGGCAATTAAACTTGAAGTCATATTGCCCGAAAAACATGCAAGCGGAATTTTCGAATGGGAGGTTGAATAGAATAGGTTAAACAGCATAATTAAAGTAACCTTCAAAAGCAGGGCCACTATAATTTTGTAGTTGGCCCTGCTGCTTTTCTTTGCCATTAGCCAATATATTTCATGCAAGGGGCTTTTCATAAAGATGCCAAAAAGCACTTCATCAGTGCATGAATGGAAGGTCATATTCAGTTATTGTTGATTGTGAGTGCGGCAGAAGCAAACTTTGAACATGCGTTTGAGCTTTTTGAACAATACTACAGTTCCGCCCCTCTTAAATTTTGGTAATTTGTGTTATGCACAAGATTTCTTCCGGGGAAACTTTTGTCCCGGAAACTTCAGGCAATGCAAAAGAGATTACGAAATCATCAAGTCAATCTACAAAATGAAATACTAATGATCAGAACTAAAAAGAAAATAGCCGTATCCGGACAATTGGAGGAAAGATTGGTTTTCTTCCTTTTCATCTTGTTGATCATGGGAGGATGCTCATCTTCTTCACCCAGTGACAATGATATCCTTGTCAGTAAAGACACAAGATATCTGCCTGATTACGATAATGGCGACACCATTTATATCAATGTGAAAATTGCCATTGATGAAAGAGGCTGGAATTCAAAAACACCCGACTACTTTAAAACCGAGTTGACCAAACAGTGGCAGCAAATAAACGCTCGTTTTAACAACAGCGACAGGAAAAAACTATTAAAACGCACTTATGTGTTTCAACCAGATGTGAACGATATTATCGTGTATTCCGGCTGTTCGTATTGGGGCGAAAATGGCGCTAATGAAAAGGTAATTAAACAAATGGATACCACATTTTTCAAATTGGGAGTAATCTACGATTTCTTTTATGAAGGCGCTGAAGCCGGAGAATACGGCGGCGGTTGCGGCGATGACAGAGGCATCGGAACAATCCTCGTGATTAACGGCTCAGAGGATTTTAAAAACAAATACAACGATCATTTTGGAGTGTACACCTATCGGGCCATTACACACGAACTGGGGCACTTCCGGGGTGTAACCGATCTGTATATCGATGTCATTGAAGCAGCTAACAACCCATTGAGCCAAGAGAAATTCATGCCCGATCACTGTCTGATGAATGATTTCTGCTACACGCCTGACGAAGAATCCTACTGGAGCGATTATGCAGTTAAAATCATTAACAAAGTGGGAAACCAAAAGAAGGCTGGCCTTATCAACGACTTAATGTATGAAGATTTTGCGGATAGAATGTTGATTACAGCAACAAAAAACGGGGATCCCATTGATGCACAAGTAAAACTGTATCCAGCAGAATATGATCACACAAAGTGGTCGAGTGTAATTAAAGAAACGCCGCTGTTCGTCTATTCCCTGACAAACGGACAATTCCAGGTAAATGATCTGCGAAAACTCTTTTTCCGTTCTGATAATCATTGGGATCGATATCATGTTTTTCTATCAGAAGCAACTGTTGGAAATGAAAAGAGGTACCTGTGGATCGCAGATTACATGATGCACGAATCAGGAATGGACGAAAAGAAGACCTACGAACTGAACTTCAACTTTTAATACAAAATATGCTGTGCCAGGGAAACACCCCCTGAGAATCCTGAATAACTCCGCTCACACAAACATAGATAAACCAATTAAATGAAACCATACTATTTTATTCTTCTACTATCATTATTATCCTCCTGCAAAGAGAAAGAAGAGCAAGTAACTCCCCCGTTGAATCCGGTACCTTTTACTGCTGTGCAGCTAACCGATGTATTCTGGGCGCCAAAAATCGAAATTAACCGAACAGTCTCCATTCCGTCAGCTTTTGGCAAATGCGAAGAAACAGGGCGCCTGGACAATTTCGCGCTGGCCGGTAACTTAATTGAAGGTGAGCATCAGGGGGATTTCCCGTTTGATGATACAGACATCTACAAAGTACTCGAAGGAGCTTCATACGCGCTCGCCGTACAATACGATGGCCAACTGGACAGTTACCTCGACAGCGTCATTCAGCTGATTGCGGCAGGGCAGGAAGATGACGGCTACCTGTACACCTGCCTGACCAATGAGTGTGACCGCCTGAAGGGCTGGTACGGTGAAGGACGCTGGGACCGGCTGAACAGTCACGAACTGTATAACTGCGGTCATTTGTACGAAGCAGCTGTCGCTCATTATCAGGCTACCGGCAAACGCTCGTTGCTCGACATTGCCGTTAAAAATGCAGACCTGATCAACCAGGTTTTTGGTCCGGGTGAAGGGCAGAAAAAAGTCCCCTCGGGGCATCCGATTATCGAAATGGCGTTGGTAAAACTCTATCGGGTAACAAATAATGAAAAATACCTGAAACTGGCCCGTTTCTTTATTGATGAGACCGGAAAAGGAACCGACGGACACCAACTGAGTGAATACAGCCAGGATCACAAACCCATTGTTGACCAGAACGAAGCTGTTGGCCATGCCGTACGCCTGGGCTACTTGTACTCCGGAGTAACCGACGTGGCTTCGCTGATGCACGACCAGCCATTGTTGGAAGCCACCAAGCGGGTATGGGAGAATGTTGTTTCCAAAAAACTGTATATCACCGGCGGCATCGGTTCGCGCGCTCAAGGCGAAGGTTTTGGCCCCAACTACGATCTGCCCAACATGACGGCGTATTGCGAAACCTGTGCTGCCATTTCAAATGTGTACTGGAATTATCGTTTGTTTCTTTATGAACACGATGCCAAATATTATGACGTTCTGGAGCAATCGCTCTATAACGGTGTTATTGCAGGCGTTTCACTCAGCGGCGATAAGTTTTTCTACGACAACCCACTCGAATCGGTGAATAACCACGACCGCGCTCCCTGGTTTGGCTGTGCCTGCTGCCCCGGAAACATTACCCGTTTCATGGCTTCCGTGCCGGGCTACCTGTACACAACCGATTCCCATTCCGTGTATGTGAACCTATTCGCCGAAGGCAACGCAAAGATCCCATTTGGGCAAGATACTATTTCCATTAGCCAGCAAACCCGGTATCCGTGGGATGGGAAAGTAACGATTCGAATCGACAAAGCTCCATCCAGCCGTTTCACCCTAAAAATACGCATCCCCGGATGGGCTCAAAATCAACCAGTGCCTTCTGACCTGTATCATTTCGCCGAAGACAAGTCGGAAACCTTTTCCCTGCAGCAAAATGGCGAAGAAGAATCAACAACAGTTGAACGCGGTTACATCAGTATCTCGAAAGAATGGCAAGCAGGAGATAAACTCACCCTGAATCTCCCCATGCCGGTGCGTAGGGTAGTCGCCAACGAGCAAGTCACAAACAACCGGGGAAAACTGGCATACCAGCGCGGCCCCCTGGTTTACTGTTTCGAAGATAAGGACAACAACGACAGCTTCCTGTTCGACAATTTTGCCACACCCGATGAAAAGGTTGATGCCGAATTTGACAAGCAACTCTTGGGAGGTGTGGTCAAATTAAAAATGAAAGGAAGCCAGGTGTTGCTCCAACAGGATCAAAAAGTAATTGAACCGGTTGAGCTGACAGCCATTCCGTACTACGCATGGAACAATCGCGGCACCTCAAACATGTTGGTTTGGCTGCCGAATCAAGAAGCTACAACTGTACCAAAACCAGTGCCATCAGTAACCGACTCAGCGATTGCAATGGCCTCCAGCGGTTGGGCTCCTGGATTAAACGATGGCTTTGAGCCTGAAAGTTCAGGCGACACCGATAAATCGTATTTCTACTGGTGGCTAAAGGAAGGTTCCGAAGAGTGGGTTGAATATCAGTTTAAAGAACCAGTAAGCCTTTCCGGGGCGTCGGTTTACTGGCTCAACATGGATCATTACGATGGCAATTACCGGGTTCCGGAAAGCTGGTCGCTTCAAGTGAAAGACGGCAAAGGAATCTGGCGGGCGGTGGAAACACCTGACACTTATACCACTGCCGTCGATCAGTACAACACCGTTCATTTTAAGCCGGTAAAAACAAAAGCCATTCGCATCCAGGCTCAGTTGGGAAAGGACGTCTCAGCCGGCATTCTCGAATGGAAAGTAAAATAGGTAACCGTTTAAAATACATTTTCTCCATCCATCGGGGAAACGACTGCTGTAAATATGAGATTACGTTGAATGAAATATAAGATACTATAATGAAGAAACAACTATTATTAACCATCATGCTTTGTGCTGCCGTTTTAACGGGATGGTCGCAAAAATTTGACGAATTAGCTGCAACTCCACCCATGGGTTGGAACAGCTGGAATAAATTTGGTTGCGATGTGAGTGAGAAACTAATCATGGAAATGGCCGACGCCTTGGTTCGCACAGGCATGCGCGACGCAGGCTATGAATACCTTGTGATTGATGACTGCTGGCAGATTGGTCGCGATAGTCTGGGCAATATCATTCCAGATCCGGAACGTTTCCCCTCAGGTATGAAAGCCCTCGGCGACTACATCCACGCCAAAGGGTTGAAGTTTGGTATTTACAGCTGTGCTGGGGCTATGACCTGCCAGTCTCGCCCGGGAAGCCGCGGATACCAGCTTCAAGATGCGCGGGCCTACGCTTCGTGGGGCGTGGACTACCTAAAATATGACTGGTGCTTCGATGAAGGCCAGGATGCCAAAGCCGCCTACAAAACCATGAGCGATGCTCTGAAAGCCAGCGGACGTCCAATCGTGTTTTCGATTTGCGAATGGGGGGACAACAAGCCTTGGGAATGGGCCGAAGGAATTGGTCATTTGTGGCGAACTACGGCTGATATTCGCGATTGTTATCAATGTACATTCGATTGGGGTGGAGTTGGCGTGCTCGACATTATTGACAAGCAGGCCGAACTGTACAAATATGCAGGCCCAGGTCACTGGAATGACCCGGACATGCTGGAAATCGGTAACGGCGGGATGACCAAAGATGAATACATCACCCACTTTTCTATGTGGGCCATGCTGGCATCGCCGCTGATGGCCGGAAACGATATCCGCAATATGGACGACCAAACCCGCGAGATACTTACCAATGCCGATGTGATTGCCATAAACCAGGATGCGAAAGGCGAACAAGCCCGCAAATTCATGGACATGGGCGAACACGAAATTTGGGCTAAACCACTCGATGCCGGCGAAATAGCGATCTGCTTTATGAATCGCACCGAACAACCTTGGGTACTCAACTACGACTGGAAAAAACAAACCATGTATTTTGCCACTGAGGTAAAGCTGCACAAGCAGGACTACACAGTATACGACCTGTGGGAGCACGAATACTTGGGTGACACGTCGAAAAAACTAAAGAAAACCGTTCCTGCCCATGGCATCGTTATGGTTCGTCTGGTAGCAAAAAACAAATAAATATCTCCAATTAAATGATTATGAATAATTTAAGAAGAATTTTTGTACTATTAGTACTGGTCTATGCTTCGGCAAATTTAGCCGGGGCGCAGCATTCAAAGGCTGAGCAGGAGTACAAAGTCACCGTCCCGCCAGCAGAACTGAACCTCGACCCCTTTTATAAGAAATTCGCAGACGTCAACGGCATTGCGGTGGTTAGCTCATGGCGGGTGCCTGACTCAGCTTTTGTGCAAGCCTGCCGCATCATCGACTTTATGACTAAGGATTTGCCAGAAGAGACACTGACCCAAATGGTTAAAATGAGAGCCCGCATGGGCATCATGGCCCGGTATGAAGGCACCACCAACATTCCGGAACATGCTCACCTGGCAAACGACACGACACTGAACTGGGACTTGCGCGCCCGCGGCCTGGGTGGCGACATGGAGCTGCCACTGACCACCTGCGCCGAAGAAAACCTGCTTTGCTTTCAAATTGATAAATATCATGCTGAAGACATTGCGATTCATGAGTTTGCCCACGCCATTCATCTGATTGGCATTGCCCCGCTGGATACAACATTCAACCAACTTTTGCAGGATAAACTGGATGCCGCGATTGCCGCTGGCAAATATCAGAAAACCTATGCCGCAACCAATATTTATGAGTACTGGGCCGAAGGTGTGCAAAATTGGTTCAATGTAAACGCTGAAGTTGAGTTTCCTGACGGAAAACACAATTGGGTGAACACAAGGGAAGATATGAAAAAATATGATCCTGATTTATATGAAATAGTCAGTCGGTATTTTTCTGATTTCAAAGAAAATCCTTCCTGCCACAGCGCGACAAACCTCTTTAAAGACTAACGCTCAAAAACACGATACCGATGAAAATTATAAAATCAATACCCATTCTGTTGCTGATCCTGATTACTTGGACCATTCATTCATGCCGTAACTCTGCCGAACCGCGGATTTCAACTGAAGAAGGTGAAGTTGTTGACTTCAAAGTGTTAACCTTTCCCCTGGAGGATGTGAAGTTGCTGGATGGCCCATTTAAACATGCCACGGAGCTCAATGTCCAGTCACTGCTCAGTTATGAACCAGATCGGTTGCTGGCCAAATTCCGTAGCGAAGCCGGACTGAAACCTAAAGCCGAACATTATGAAGGATGGGAAAGCAACACCATTGCCGGCCACAGCCTTGGGCATTATTTATCGGCCATTTGCATGATGTATAAAACCACCGGTGACCAGCGCTTCCTCAATCGGGCAAACTACATCGTTGAAGAACTGGACGCTTGCCAGAAGGCAGACGGAGAAGGCTATATCGGTGCATTTCCAGATGGAAAGCGCATTCTGGAGGAAGAAGTGGCCAAAGGAGATATCCGCTCCAAAGGCTTTGACTTAAACGGAATTTGGGTGCCTTATTACACACAGCATAAAGTGATGATGGGGTTGATGGACGCCTATCAATTATGTGAGAACAAGAAAGCCTTGGACGTAAACATCCGGTTTGCTGACTGGCTGTACACAGTTGTCGAACACCTGACCGATGAACAGGTACAGGAGATGCTAGATTGCGAACATGGCGGAATCAACGAGGCACTGGCCGAATTGTACGGAGCTACCGGCAATGACAAATACCTGGAAATGTCTCATGTTTTTCATCACAAATCCATCCTTGACTCGCTGGCGCACGAAAAGGATATCCTGCCCGGCAAACATGCGAATACACAAATTCCCAAGCTCGTTGGACTGGCCCGTCGCTATGAACTGACTGCTGATTCAGCTGATCGAAAAGCATCTGAGTTCTTTTGGGACCGCGTGGTAAACCACCATTCTTACGTTACCGGCGGACACTGTGATCACGAATACTTTGGCCCTGCCGATACGCTGCGCGATCGCCTCAGCGATGGTACAACCGAAACCTGCAATGTGTACAACATGCTGAAACTCTCCAGCCACCTTTTTGAGTGGGAAGCCGAACCCGAAGTGGCGGATTTCTACGAACGGGCGCTGTTTAATCACATTCTTTCGTCGCAACACCCGCATGACGGACGTGTCATTTACAATCTCTCGCTTGAAATGGGAGGCTATAAAGTTTACCAGGATCCGCATTGGTTTACGTGCTGCGTCGGCACCGGCATGGAAAATCATTCGAAGTATGGAAAAGACATCTACTACTACAACAATCAGGAGCTGTATATCAGCCAATTTATTGCGTCGGAATTGAATTGGAAAGAGAGAGGACTGAAGCTGATTCAGCAAACCAACTACCCCGAAGAACAAGCAACCAGCCTGATGTTTTCATGTGAGCAACCGGTAGAGCTTGCCCTGCAAATCCGTTACCCTTACTGGGCGGAAAATGGCATTGAAATTCTCGTGAACGGCAAGTCGGAGCGGGTCAAACAACAACCGGGAAGCTTTATCGCCATTGACCGCAAGTGGCAAAACGGTGATGTAGTGGAAGTGAAAATGCCGTTTTCGCTGCGGTTGGAAAGCATGCCTGATGATGAGAACCGTGTTGCCCTGATGTACGGGCCACTGGTACTGGCCGGCGACCTGGGGCCGGAAGATGACCCCGACGCGTCAAAACTGCTGTATGTTCCCGTGTTGATGGCCGAATCCCGTAATCCCGAAGATTGGACCGAGCTGGTTGAAGGAGAGCCGAACACTTTCAAAACAACAGAAGTAGGCCGTCCGCGCGATATCACTTTTAAGCCATTCTTTGAGACTCACGAAAGGCGTTATTCCGTATACTTTGATCTGTTTAATGAAAAAACCTGGGACCAGAAGCAAGCGGAATACAAAGCCAAACAAGAGCAGCAGAAGGAAATAGAACGCATGACTGTCGATTTCTTTCAGCCAGGACAAATGCAGCCCGAACGTGATCACAATTTCAAAAGCGAAAAAACCTGGGCCAATGAGTTCAAGCATAGGCACTACCGCCAGGCCGACCGCGGAGGATGGTTCTCCTTTGAGATGGGCGTGCACGCAGGCCAGCCCATGTCCCTGGCATTCGAATACTGGGGAGGTTTCCCAGGATCGTTAACCTTTGACATCTTCGTCGATGACACGAAAATAGCGACAGAGAATCTCTCGAACGCTCAACCCGGAGAGTTCTTCTACAAACTTTACGAACTGCCGGACCGTCTCACGGTGAATGGTGGCAAAGTAATGGTGAAGTTGGTTCCGCACGAAGGGCACCGGACTGGCCATATATTCAGTGTCAGGACTGTGAAAAGATAGTTCTGGTTGCAAGCAAAGCGTATTTTGAAATGAGAGAGACTGGTCATGTTCCATGTGCCAGTCTCTTTTTATTATGTGCCGTGCATGGTAAATAACTTGGTGGGGAAAAAGCCAGCTGCGATCTGTCTTTTTTTACGCAAAGGAGGGAAGACGCAAAAACGTGAAAGCCCGGGTTACGCTGCACTCCTGCGTTTGGCGTCATTCCGGCGCAGGCCGGACTCTGTTGGCTGGTGTCGTCATTTCCAGAACATCAGACTTTATCATGGCGGAATAGTGAGGAGACTCTCCCTACTGTGATGAAGAGATCCTCCTCATTAGCTTTCAGACGGCTCTATCTGACCAGCGAACATTCGTTGCCATTTATTGTGGCACAATGACTCCGAAGTCGCCACTGCATTCCGCAGCTCAGCCAAATCAAAATGCCGCCTCAAGTATGGCAATGGATTTTATGAACACATTCATTTTTAGTGAAAAATCAACGCCACTATATTCACCGAAACTCCCAGAACCACGAATGTCCGTAATTACTGGAGAAGATTATATCAGCAAACGGCTTCGTCCTGAAATCAAATCCGAATTCGATAAACAGATACTGCAAGCCTTGATCTTCGCCTGGCCCGGATCCAACATGAACGCCCACAGGTTGGAAGGCGGCGAGGAAAAGAAGCCATAGGCAATTCACCCAAAGCAATCAATAAAGTCGTCTATCCCGAATTGGAACACGACAACGCCCAAGGCTCCCTATTCTTGCAATAGCAGCTGACAACTTTGCAAATGCTTCTTACAAAATAGTCAGTGTCATCGGATCAGTTCCTCTTCTTTTGGTAGTATTTAAAGATCATTCATTCTTTCCTTTTGTACAATTTGTGGATCAATATCAGCCTGAAAGTTACAGTAAGAGGCTGTCGATAATGGACAGCCTCTGTTACCAATCGCTAGATTCGACTCTAACTAACTAACTAACTAACTAATTTTTCACATATCGATACATTTCCGAAGCGGCCAATAGAACGGCACCAACCCCAAAATTGGCCGTTGAGTTTTCATCGACCACCTGGCCGGGAATGGCGCGTTCGCCAATAGGCTGTACATAGCCGACGTGTCCATTTTCCTGAATGGCAGTGGAGGTCAAATAATTCCAGCTATTGAGCACTGTTTTCAGGTATTCTTCTTCGGAAAGAAGCCCGTTGTTGATTCCCCACAGGTAGCCATAAGTGAAAAAGGCCGTTCCGCTGGTTTCGGGGCCGGGGGCGTGTTCCGGATCCAGAAGACTGCGGGTCCAGTATCCTTCTGGTTGCTGCGCATTCTTAAGTGTCCCGGCCATTTTTTGATAAACTGAAACAAACTCGTCGCGGTGGATGTAATCTTCGGGTAAATCCTGAAGTATTTTAGCCAAGCCGGCAAACAACCACCCGTCGCCCCGGGCCCAAAAGTCTTTGAGTCCGTTTGTCGATTTGTGCTTGGGATAGACATACTTGGCATCGCGGAAAAACAGGCCGGTTTCCTCATCATACATGATGCTTTTGGCATAGGCGAAGTACTCGTGCAGTTTCTCCAGGTACAGTTCATTGCCAGTCACATGATACAGCTTCGTCATAACGGGCATCACCATATACAATCCGTCAACCCACCACCAGTAGTCCAACCTATCGGTAGCCATCTGGTATTCCATCACTTCGAGCGCACGGGCAATTTTAGCCGAATCTTTGGACTCGGTCAGGTGAAACAGATCGATGTAAGTTTGAAAGCAAATCTGCCAGTCGCCGAACAGGACAAAATCATCTTTTTCACCATAGTGATATTTCCATTCGGCCTTATTATCCGATTTGGCTCCTTTCCACTCATTCTTCTCCGCCCAGGCGAGCGAATAATTCAGGTAAGACTGAAGTCCGGTGATTTTATACGCTTCTATATTTCCTGTGTGATAGGCGGCATGATCCCAAAACGCCCAATGATGTTCAGGATTTTCTTGTTGCCAGTAATCGTTCACCTTAATCAGCGTCGTTTTCACGGCCTCGGCCGTCGGCAAATTCTCCGATTGTTTTTCAGAGCAAGAAAAAGACAATGTGAAAAGTAGGCCTGCAATGAAAAATTGTGAAAAATTGATTCGTTTATTCATCATTCTAAATACATTTAAAGATAAGGACTAGCAAAACGCATTTCACAGCGGAAGATCGTAAAATAATGACTATTTCTGAACCGTCTGTGAATCAAAAACAGTCAAGTCCCATTCGTCGTACCATTTGATGACTGGTTTTTCATTTTCGAAGGTGATTGGCAGCCAGATGTAGCGTCCGTCAATGGGATCTTTGGGGCGCCAACGATCGGCCATGAAAATGTAGGCATCATCCATACCCTGAACCGGCAGAACAAAAGTACTCTGTGACTCAAAAGTCAGGTCGGCACCTTCGCCAACACAAGGATTCCCTAGCTGTTTCCAAGGCCCCCAGATGGAGCTGGCCACTGCCGAGCGAGCTGCGTTTGGATCCCAGCCGGTGCATCCCGAGGCGATCATGTAATACTTGTTGTTGCGCTTAAGAATGGCTGGCGCCTCATTGTGTCCGCCGGGAAACAGACGGGTATATTTTCCGGTAAAATCGGTGTAGTCCGATGTTAATTCGGAAATCTGTAACGTCAAGTTATCTTCCGAAGAATGAATGTGATAAGCTGTACCATCGTCATCAACAAACAAAGTCATGTCGCGCGACATCTGTCCTCCTTCAAAATCACGGGCCACAAACAAGCCTTTTTTCAAAGCTTCCATCCACTCGGGTGTCCACCACTCCAGTTCGGATTCAAATGTCTGGGTTTTATCAGCCTCGGTATATTCCATGGGCCACTGACCGGCATTGGGGCGAAGCGAACGGAGATAGGTGAAAGGCCCGGTAACATGGTCACTAACGGCTACCGCTGTTCGGGCTGCTTCATAGCCTTTTCCTTTCAGTTCCAAATGAAACCACATCACAAACTTTTCGGTTTCCGCATTGTAAATGACCTTGGGACGTTCCATTACACAGCCTTTTTCTATGTCAGCTCCTTCTTCCTCAACTGAAGCCAACGCAATTCCTTCGTTTTTCCAGTTGTATAGGTCGGTGGATGAATAGCAACCAATTCCAACCAAAGCCGAATTTCCGCCTCGGCCAGCTGTTTTATGCTCACCAAACCAGTAGTAGACTCCTTCGTAAACCAGAATTCCGCCACCATGAGCATTGACATGAACGCTGTCGGAATCCAACCAGATTTGGCCGGGTTGAAAGTTATTATGGTAGGTTTTTTCTGAATCGGTTGAGTTGGAACTTGAACAAGCAAGAGCAAAAGCAGCCAGAATGAAAAGCGAAAGGATTTTGATCCGTTTGAAAGTAGAAATTGGAATTGTCATGATTTTGAAAGTTATATTATAGAGTTAAGTGTCAAGCAAAATTCAGGGAGCCTTTTTCTAAATTTGAAAATAGACAAGGAACCGCGACGTCTAAAATGGCTCGTCGTGCCTTCACAGAAATGGCGCTGGATTCTGTGTCCAAAAATAATGGAAGGAACTTTGGGAGAATGCCAGAAAAACAAAAGAAACTATAACAAAATCGATCTTCGCTTCAATTTTTATCTTTTAGGGGTCTTGAAAACCAGTGTAAAAAGACAGGAATGAAAATTCTGCCCACCTATGAGTAGGGGAGGCAGTCTCACTTTTTCTGTTTGTTGTGTCGTTCAATGTATTCTTTGGGCGTACATCCATAAAACTCCTTGAAGCAGCGCGTAAAATACGATGGACTGGCAAATCCTACCATGTAAATAATCTCGGAGATGGATCGTTTTTGCTGCACCAGCAATCCGGCTGCATGTTTTAGTCGCTGGTTCCGAATGAACTCTTTGGCCGTTTGGCCGGTAAGCGCTTTAATTTTCCGATACACATTATTCGTACTCACCCCCAAATCAGTAGCAAAAAGCTCGACATCGAAGTTCGAGTCATCCAAATGTTTTTTAACTGATTCCACGGCATCCTTCAGGAAGATCTCGTCGAGTGAAGGCAACTCCTTCGTTTCTGGCTGAAGGATTTGCTCTTTCTTGATTCGTTCCTGCATGGTGCGCCGGATGTCAAAAATATTCTGAATCTTCAGCTTGAGGGCAATCAGGTCGAATGGTTTGAAAATATAGTCAACTGCACCAAGTCTCAGCCCTTTAATTTCATCTTCGTGCATGGTTTTAGCGGTCAGAAAAATCAGCGGTATGTGTGACACGGTAATGTCCCTTCGAAGCTGCTTACAAAACTCAAAACCATCCAGTTTGGGCATCATGATGTCAGAAATGACGAGATCGGGAAATGAGGCCCTGGTCTTCTCCAAGCCTTCCTGTCCGTTATAGGCATTGATTATGCGAAATTCTGAAGACAGGCCAGCCACCAAAAATTCATTCAATTCGGGATCATCTTCAACCACCAGAATCAAAGGTTTTTCTTCTGGATCAACGGCCTTTTCTTGTAATATAACATCGGATTCAGAAGTCGTTTCAGCAACTGGTGCCGTTGCTTCCGTCAAACGGATTCGGTTGGCCATTTCCTCTTCTGCCTGGACTGGTATGACGACACTAAAACAACTACCTTTACCGGGCTCGCTTCGCACTTCAATCTGGCCGTGGTGTTGTTCCACCAATGCTTTCGACAAAAACAAACCAATGCCTCCGGTGCTTTGTGTGCGAAGCTGGTTGACCTGGTAAAAGCGCCCAAAAATTCTGTCGATGTGTTCTGTTTCAATCCCAATTCCGGTATCCTCAACTTCTATGCGAACTAACGGATGGCCTTTTAGTACCTCTTCGACTCGGACACGCAGGTCAATCCTTCCACCGTCGGGCGAGTATTTGAATGCGTTGGAGACCAGGTTGAAGAGCACCTTTTCAATTTTGTCCGGATCTATAAAGGCAACCAAAGGACTTTTTTCGATGGAAACATTCAGCTTCATTGCGCGCGATTCGGCCATCGGTTTGAACGATAGATACACGTCATTGATTAACTCTGCCAAATCACAACGCTGAAGATGCATTTGATCCATGACACCCATCTCAACTTTGCGGAACTCCATCAACTCGTTTACCATGCGCAACAATTTGTTGGCGCTTTTCTGAATCAGGCCTGCCTGCTTTATTCCATAACTACTTAGTGTTTTATCGGTCATTAACTCTTTCGCCGGACCAAGAATCAAGGTGAGTGGAGTGCGCAGTTCGTGGGTGATGTCTGTAAAGAAATTCGATTTCATCTCATTCAGCCGGTACATTTCATCGTTCTTCAGCTTTTCAAACATCAACTCACTTTTTGCATGAGCCTTGATGAAAGAATACTCCTGGAAGAAGTACAGAAGACCAATGAATATCAGAATATAAAACAGGTAAGCCCAGGTTGTTTTCCACCATGGTGGGCGAATATATATGTGGAGCGTTGCCTCATCTTCGCTCCAGATACCATTGCTGTTGGTGGCCTTTACCTTAAATATGTACTCGCCTGGTGGAATATTGGTGTAGGTAGCCGTATTGCGCGAACCAATCTCATTCCAGTCGTCGTCAAATCCTTCCAATTGGTAGTAATAACTGTTTTTAGCCGGGTTGTTATAGTCCATCGCCGAGAACATAAAGGTCAGCATTTTATCGGTGTAGGATAAATCAACCTGATTGCGGTATGGAACAGTTCGACTAAGAACCGTGTCACTTTCCGACTGCTTGCGTACATTCACGCTTTCATTGTATATCAGCAAATCGGTAATGCAAACTTTTGGAGGTATCGTATGCTTGTAAAGGCTATCGGGGTAGAAGGTTATAAATCCGGATGGGTTGGCGATAATAAACAACCCGTCGGTGGTTTTAACAGAAGTATTACGTTCGAAATTGCCATTTTCATAATCGGCTAAGAAATACTCTGTATCCTCCGTTTGCAGGTTGAATTTGACAATGCCGGAGTAAAGTCTGATCCACAGATTCTTCGAATCGTCTTCCAGGATATGGGTCACCACCTCGTTACTTAAGTTGCTGGTCGAAGGATAACCCTTGAAGGAGAATTTTTTCACCTTCCCGGATTCATCGTGAATAACTTTGTTGAGCCCGGAGTTGGTTCCAACCCAAAGACTACCGTTGCTGTCCTCGTAAATCGCATTGATAATGTTGTCGTTAATGGAAGTGGTGTCTGCGACAGAATAGAAGAACCGCTCAAACTTGTTGGTTTCAGGATTGAAGCAATTTAGTCCATTTTGCGTTCCGATCCAGACCAAGCCAGTCGCATCTTCATAGATGATGCGAATGTTGTTATCCGACAGAAAGTCCTGGCTGTTTCCGGCACCAAAATTTTTGGTCTCCTTGCGGCCGTTGTAGCGACTCATTTTAGCCAATCCACTATGTAGGGTGCCGATCCAGATTACCCCTGCATGTTTTTTCGAAATTACCAGACTGGAGATTTTATTTCCGGGAATGGCCGGGCTGGTTTGTTGGTTGAAATATTCCGCCTTTCCGATCGCTGCTTTGGAGCCGGCTTCAACCGGATAATAAATCAAGCCGGCGTCTTCAGTTCCAACCCACAGTCCTGAAGTGTCGGTAGCCAGGGAAAGGATCGAATTGGCGATATATTCGGTTTGCCCATGCCAGTAATGTGGTTTCGGAAAATCTTGCTCGAATTCATACACATCGTCCGTTCGCTGATACAGCCTCAGGTCGCGGTTACTTCCCAGCCACAATTGGTCTTCGCGCCTGCTCATGGCGCGTATGGTGTAATTTGAGGCCTGTTCTTTCGGATCAATCTTATAGCGTTTAATCCCGGTATCCACAATGCTTGTCCGATCAATCGTGGCGGCGCCTACCCACAAAACTCCCGAGCGATCGACCATCAAAGATGAAATCCCATTTCCTGACAGGCTGGTAGGATCATTCAGGCTATTTTTATAAAGTAGAAACCGGGCTTGTTCAGGATCAACATTTTGCTGTTCGGGCTTCAAAAGATTCAATCCATCATTCCAGGTTCCAATCCAGAGGTTTTGATACGCATCGTAAAAGAGCTTGTAAATTACATCTGAGGCCAGGCCCCCCGGGCGTGTCCTATAGTGCTTGAAGTGAGGTCTGTCGTCATGATCAGAGACGGTGATTTTATTTAATCCGCCACCCCAGGTTCCTATCCACAAGTCGCCATCTGCTGATTCTACGATCTGTGTAACACTTCCATTACTGATCGAGTTTTGGCCCTGCCCTGGTAAATAGCGCTGGTACGCACCATTTTCTCCATCAAACCGGATCAAGCCGTTGTAACTGGCTACCCAAAGTAATCCTCGTGAATCTTCATGGATATCGCTGATGATCTCGCTGGATAAATAGTGATTTCGCTCTCCGGTTTCCGGGTCAAGTTTGAATAGTCCCCCGTTCCATGTTCCGATCCATAGCTGGTTTTGATCGTCTTCGAGCAGCGCAATGATCCGGTTCTGAAAATCATAAGTCATAATCTGCCCGGTCGACGGATTCAGACGATTCAGCCCCGAAGAAGTCCCAATCCAGATATTTCCTGCCCGGTCTTCGAGTAGTTCAACTACTTCGCGATTGGTAATGGTCGTCGAATCATGAAAACTGGGTTGGTAAGTCTTCACCGAGTAGCCATCGTATCGGTTCAGGCCGTTCCACGTTCCAATCCATATAAATCCTTTTTGATCCTGAATGATGGCATTGGCTTTACTGTCAACAAAACCGTCTTTGATGGAAAGATGGTTAAAGTTCAATTCATCTTGTCCCAAAAGAACTGATGTGGCTAACAGTAGAAAACCCAATATGAGATGAATAACACGCATGCCGACAAAATTAATCTCCTAGAAGTCAAACACAAGCAAAAATTATAAAATCGTTAAATGAACTGAGAATACCATAGAAGGTGTTTATGAACCTGGGTAAATTGAAACGTAAACTGCATTAGTTTCTGTTATTGAATGATATAGACGCGTCGGAGAACTGTTGGTCTGGCACTTTTCGGAGTCCATCTTCTCTTCTTAAGTCAGATTTGTACTAGTTATTTTCGAAAAAGTTCAAGCCGGTTCAATTTTCTGACAGCAAATGTCGATTTCATGCAAGCAGCCCTCTGTTTCTTTCCCCTTTTTTGTACCGTCCCAATATCGAATTGGCAAAAGATAAAAAAATGGTAACAATGAGGAAACGTTTAAACCAAACAGGATGGAAAGCCAGCATCCATTTTTTCAAAGGATCGACGGTCAAGCTGATTGGTGTGCTTGTCTTCACGACTTCTATCAGCTTTGCGGCAGATGCCAGCTCTGGCAAACGAAATGGCACGGCCGATATCGACAAAAAAAGGCCTTCTGAAATACCTGGAATGATGCTCATCTGGCATGATGAATTTGAAGAGGAAGGAAGGCCCAATGCGAATAACTGGAACTATGAGTATGGCTTTGTTCGCAATCAGGAACTCCAATGGTACCAACCACAAAATGCCCGATGCGAAAACGGTCGCCTGGTTATTGAAGCGCGAAGAGAGACTGTCGCCAATCCGGAGTACAACCCGCTTAAGCAAAGCTGGAAGACAAGCCGTGAGGAAGCCCATTATACTTCGGCTTGTGTAATTACAAAAGACCTTCAGGAATGGCCGGCGTTCGGATACTTCGAAATCCGTGCTAAGGTCGATTCTTCGCAAGGCTCGTGGCCCGCAATCTGGCTGCTGGGTACTGAAAACTACTGGCCCGACTGCGGTGAAATTGATATTATGGAACTCTACAGGATCAATGGTGAGCCGAATATTTTGGCCAACGTGGCCTGGGGTTCGTCAACAGCCCACCGGGGCGAGTGGGACAGTTCCACCACCAAGCTGGATCACTTTCTGCCCAAAGATCCAACGTGGGTGGAAAAGTTTCATACCTGGGCCATGAAATGGAATGAGCATGCCATTCAGCTTTTTCTGGATGGAGAATTACTGAATGAGATTCCATTGCACAAAACAGTGAATCCAGATGGGGTGAATCCGTTTACAAGTGACCAGAATTTTTATCTGCTATTGAACCTGGCTATCGGATCAAACGGTGGCGACCCGTCAAATTCCAAGTTTCCGATAAATTTCGAGGTGGATTATGTGCGGGTGTACAAACAACTCAATTAGCTTAAGTAGAAGGAATCTGATAAAGCGAATCATGTCTGGAAGAGAAAATGAAATAACACAAATAAAAAAAGCCGTTCGGCGGATAGATCTGACGGCTTGGAAGTACGATTACTATAAACTCTCATGTAAACTTTTCAAATTTATGGAAAAAAAATGTCAAAGGGAATGCTCTCCCCGCGGGAGCATTGCTGAAAAATTGTTGCGAATGAAACTGGTAACTGTTCTTGTTTTGGCAGCGATCGTTACCTCATGGGCAAACAGCAATTCCCAAACAACCAAAAACAACCTTTTATCGCAGAGAACAAACTCATTTGCCAGCTCAATGCAGGCTGAGCAAACGAGAGAAATTAAAGGAACAGTCACTGATGCCAACGGACAAGGAATTCCCGGAGTCAGCGTTGTGATTGCCGGAACAACTAATGGTACCGTGACTGATTTTGACGGGAAATACGTCCTGCGGACCTCAGAAGAGGTGAAAACATTGGTTTTTTCTTTTGTAGGGATGAAAACAAAAGAGGTAGAACTGGGAGATAAGACCACCATTGATGTCGTTCTGGAGGATGAAACCATCGGAATTGATGAGGTTCAGGTCATTGCCTATGGAACACAGAAGAAGGTGACCATTACCGGATCCCTTTCATCGGTGGAAGGCGAAGATCTGCTAAAAGCGCCGGTTGCATCGTTGGGAAATGCCCTGGTTGGAAAACTTTCGGGGGTTACAGCGGTCCAATTTTCGGGCGAGCCAGGAGCCGATAACCCGGATATCTTTGTTCGTGGACAGGGAACCCTGAACTCAAACAGTGCCGCCCCACTTATTCTGGTTGATGGCGTAGAACGCGACTTCACTCAAATTGATCCCAACGAAGTGGACAATATCACCGTTCTGAAAGATGCCTCCTCAACTGCGGTATTTGGTGTACGCGGAGCCAACGGGGTTATCTTGATCACCACCAAGCGGGGTAAAGAAGGAAAGGCGAAAATTTCCCTATCGAGTTCAGTTGGCGTGCAGGTGCCAACCCGTTTACTCGAGTTTGCCGATAGCTATCAATATGCCAGCTACTACAACGAAGCTCAACTAAATGACGGTGTGGATCCGGAGAACCTGAAGTTCAAACCAGAGGTCCTTCAAGCGTTCAAAGACCACAGCAATCCGCTCATTTATCCTGATGTTGACTGGATGGATATGGTGCTGAAACCAGCAGCCATGCAGTCTCAGCACAATATGAACATCTCTGGGGGAACTGAAAAAGTTCGTTACTTCGTATCATTGGGCGCGCTTACCCAGGAAGGATTGTTCCGTACCTTTGATTCAGGATACGATTTCAACTTCGACTACAAACGCTACAACTACCGGGCAAACCTGGACATTGATGTCACCGAAAGCACGATGCTGTCCATTAACCTGGGTGGCTACGTGTCGGATAAAAACACACCAATTTCGAACGAAGATCAGAACCAGTTGTTCCGTCACTTGTACTGGGCAACTCCCTTTGCCGGAGCCGGGATCGTTGATGGCAAATGGATTAAAACCAACTCGGATTATATTGACAGCCCGGGAAGCGACGGATTGGATCCATACTACGGAAAGGGGTATAACAGCCGGGTTAACAACTCGCTGAATGTAGACTTAATGTTGGAGCAAAAGTTGGATTTCATTACAGAAGGACTGTATACCAAACTAAAAGGCTCGTACAACACCAACTATACACATAACAAGCAACGCAGTTCTTCAATTCCTTCATACACAACTGTTTTGAACGATGATGGCGAAGTGGTGTTGCGAAAAAGCGGCGATGATGCCCAATTGGGATTCAGCGAAAGCTTTGGTTCCGGAAGAAATTGGTACACAGAACTCAGTTTGAACTATGCACGGAAAATTGGTGCGCACAACTTCAGCGCCCTGGCGTTATATAACCAGTCGAAAACGTATTACCCAGCCACCTACACCGATATTCCTTCAGGTTACATTGGCATGGTTGGGCGTGTTACCTACGACTACTTAACCCGCTACATGTTCGATATTAACGTTGGGTACAACGGTTCTGAAAACTTTGCTCCTGGAAAACGTTACGGATTATTTCCTGCATTTTCAGCGGGTTGGATTGTCTCCGAAGAAGCTTTCATGCAAAACCAAAACGTTATTGATTACCTGAAAATCCGCGGTTCATACGGAATTGTTGGCAACGACAGACTTTACGACGGAGGAACAGCGCTTCGATTCCTATATCTTCCAAACTCCTATGTCTTAGGTGGCGATGGTTACAACTTTGGAACTAATGTCAGCGGCAACCAACCGGGAGCCTACGAAGGAAACCTGAATAACCAGGATGTAACCTGGGAAAAGGAGTACAAGCAAAACTACGGGGTGGATGTCAGCTTTTTGGATGATCGCCTGAAATTCTCGGGAGATATCTTCTTTAACCGACGCGAAGATATCTTAATTCGCATGAACTCAATTCCCGGATACCTGGGCATGTCGCTTCCTCCGCTAAACAAGGGAATTGTTGAAAACAAAGGGTACGAGCTTTCGTTGAAATGGGACGACTCCATTGGCTCAGACTTCAAATACTGGTTCAACGGTAACCTCTCATTTGCCCGCAATAAAATCATTGAGCAAGATGAAGTTCCTCCAACCGAAGATTACATGTGGCGAACCGGAAATCCCGTTGGGCAGCCGTTCGTTAGAACCTTCTGGGGCTTTTACGATGAGACTGCTAATGACCGCTATAAAGCACAGCACGGAACTGATATTGCTGAGCATGCCGGCGGATTGAATCCGGGAGATGCTGTTTATGTTGATCTTAACGAAGACGGCGTGATCGATTCGGATGATATTTCAGCGCAAGGCTACACCAACAATCCGGAATATAGTGCAGGATTTACTGTTGGTTTTATGTACAAAAACTTCGACTTCAGTATGCTGGTCAACACAGCTTGGAACACTTCGCGTCTGCTGGAAGAAACTTTTCGCGACCCACTGGGTGAAACCAGAAACCGGGGTTTGTTGCTTGCGCAATATGAAAACCGATGGACGCCAGAAACGGCAGAAACAGCAACCTTGCCTCGCGCATCGCTCACAGGACGCACTAACAATACAGCTGCTTCGACACTATTTCTCGTTGATGCCAGCTACGTTCGTCTAAAAAACATCGAAATGGGGTACAATCTGGACTTTCCCTTCATGGAGACAGCAAAAATTTCAAGTTTACGACTTTTTGCCAATGGCTATAACTTAATAACCATTGACAAACTGAATATTGCTGACCCTGAATCAAGAACGAGCTCCAGACCAGCTTATCCATTAACCAAAGTATTTAACATCGGTGTGAAAGTTGGATTTTAACCAATTAAAAAGCAGAAAAATGAAATTAAAAATAGGAATCATAACATTCATCATCGCGGCATTTTCATTCAATGCCTGTGTTGATGAATTCAAAGTTGGAGACAACTTTCTGGAAAAGGAGCCGGGCGTAGATGTTACGGCCGATACAATCTTTACGCAGGCAGAATATGCCAGGCGCTTTTTATGGAATACTTACAGTAATTTGTACTACGCTCTTCCAAGCTACTGGAATGCAGTGGATGGCAAAATGAATATGGGGATGTTCGAAGCCCTTTCCGACTGTTACCATAGTCACCTGAGCTGGGATGGCGTAAACCGGATGTACTACTCCGGGAGTTACAGTGCAGGATTGGAAGATTCAGATTCGCACACCCGCTTTGGATATAACAAGGAAGAAGTATGGCAGGCCGTTCGCAAGGCATGGCTTTTTATTGAAAATGTAGACCGTGTTCCGGACATGACCACCGATGAAAAAGAGCGGTTAAAAGGCGAAGCCAAAGTGATTATCGCCAGCCGTTATTTTGACCTGTTCCGTCACTATGGTGGCCTGCCTTTGGCCGATCATGCCTGGGATGTGAATGAGACTTACGAAAATCCACGGGCAACAGTTGAAGAGACCGTGAACTTTATGGTGAACTTACTGGATGAAGCTTCAGCTACGCTTCCGTGGACGCTGGACGCAGCCGATATTTCAAACTGGGATGGACGCTTTACCAAGGCTGCTGCCATGGGACTGAAAACAAAGATTCTCTTGTTCGCAGCTAGCCCGCTGTTTAACGATGCGGCTCCCTATTCAACCGAAGGGCCACAGGAAGCGGTTCAGAACAACCATGTCTGGTATGGTGGCTATAAGCCTGAGTTATGGAATGATGTCGTTGATGCTTGCGAGGATTTCTTCCGCGAGGTAGATGCCAACGGTGTTTATGGTTTGCTCCAGCCAGCAACCGATAACGGACTGGACGTAACCAAGTACGACAATGTGTACCGCACCGCTTATCGCGATGCCTATTCTTTAAGGGGATCCGGCGGACCGAACCCGGAGATGCTGATTTCTACCCGTATTCGCTACCGCGCGGGAAACTGGGACTGGAATTACTACTTCCCTCAGTCGAGCATGTATGGCGCGTTTACGCCAACCCAGGAGTTTGTGGACATGTTCCCCATGAGCGATGGATCACCGTTCGACTGGACTGACGCTGGCAAAGTGAGCAAAATTCACACCGAGCGCGATCCTCGTTTGTATGAAATTGTTTTGGTGAATGGTGCCGAGTACCAGGGACGCCAGGCCGAACTGTGGGTTGGAGGACGTGAAGCACAGCAAGGACCGGCCAACGAGGAAGGCCAATTTGCTACGGGCTACGCCAACTATAAGTTTGTGCTCGACTTCGCAAAAAATACGGCGAAACCAACCTTGTGGCCTTACTTACGAGTTTCGGAAATTTACCTGATTTATGCTGAAGCCCTAACGAAAGCCGGAAGATACAATGAAGCGATTGCCAGCGTCGATGCTGTTCGTGAACGCGTTGGACTGGCTGGGCTCGCCGAATCAAACCCGGGATTGAACCTTCAGGATGAAGAATCCTTAATGAAGGAGATCCTTCGCGAGCGTGCCATCGAACTCGGATTTGAAGATGTCCGTTTCTTCGACATGATCAGGAACAAAATGGCCGACCGCTTTACCACCCAACTACACGGGCTAGCAACTTACCGCGCCGACGGACTGGAGCAATCATGGTCTGACAAGAGTGCCTCGGAGCGGGGTCAACGCCCAACTGAATTTACCTATACCAAATTCGAATTACAAAAACCAAGACGTAATTTCTGGGTTACAGGAGAATTTAATCCGAAATGGTATTTATCAGCTTTCCCTCCCTCTGAAGTAAATAAAGACTACGGTTTGACACAGAATCCGGGATGGTAATGAATAGTAATTTGAATAAAGAATTGTTTACTATGACAGTGATAAAACATATGAAAACAAAAATATTAGCATTAGCGATGCTCTGCTTGCTAAGCATCGGAAGCTTTGCACAGTCTGACTTGATTACGGGCAAAGTAACTGACCGATGGGGCGAGCCGGTGTCAGGCGCATTAATTTCTCTTGTCAGTAATCCCGAAGTTCGCGTTTCAACGGATGCTTACGGTAACTTTGCCATTGGCGTCGAAGTGGGCGATCAACTGGCCATTGTTACCAGGGAACTGGAAACAACAACTGCCGAGGTGGTCGATCAAAATGACATTGAAGTGGTCATTGATTATGCATCAAAGCCCGTGAACTTAGGTTTTGGTATTAGCCAGAGAATGGCCGAGTCAACCGCATCGATTTCAACAACCAGTTCCGAAGAAATTAACAGGAGCTCAGCTTTAAGCCTGAGCAACTCCTTGTACGGAAATGCGCTGGGCTTAACTTCCATGCAAAATGGAGGAGCGGTTTGGGAAGATTATGCTGACTTTTCCATTCGTGGTTTGAAAACCTTATCGAACAACAATGTACTTGTGCTGGTCGATGGGTTGGAACGCTCCATCGGAACTTTGTCACGCGAAGAAGTTGAATCGGTTTCCATCCTAAAAGATGCAGCAGCAGTCGCACTATATGGATTCAGAGGAATCAATGGCGTAATTTCAGTAACAACCAAAAGGGGACGTTACAACAGCATGGACATCGACGTAAGCTACGACCATGCTTTTACCACGCCTTTGCGTTTGCCCGATTTTGCCAACGGCTATACTTACGCCAGCGCTTATAACGAAGCATTGGAGAACGACGGACAGCCTGCGAAATACAACGCCTACGAAATGGATGCCTTAAAGAATGGGACTGCTCCTTTTTTGTATCCGAACGTTGATTGGGTGAATGAAACCCTGAAAGAAGAAGGATCTTCAAACATTTACAATGTTGGTATTCGTGGCGGCGGCTCAAAAATGAGATACTACACCTTGTTAAACCTCGAAGACAATAGCGGCTTCATAAAAGATACCGAAACGAATGATGGGTATTCCACCCAAATGAAATACTCGAAAGCCAATATTCGCACCAACCTGGATGTTGACCTGAGTGAGAAAACGAAAGCTGAAGTGAATTTACTGGGGATTATTTCCGAACATAATCGTCCTGGCCGAATTCACGGAACCTTGATGGACAACCTGTACACCTTGCCTTCAGCAGCTTATCCCATTAAAACGTATGATGGAATCTGGGGTGGCAACGAAACCTGGACAACCACCAACCCGGTTGCCGGGGTTCAAAACACCGGCTACGCCCGTTCTCACGCCCGTTCCTTGTTTGCCGATGTCAAACTGACTCAGGACTTGGATCTGATTACCGAAGGCTTGAGTGGTTCGTTCCGGATTGGATACGATAACTATGCTGAGTTTTGGGAAGGAAAAACGCGTGGTTACCAATATGCAAGCGACCGTTTGGGCTTCAACAATGGTATTCCGGTGGATACGATCCGCACCGCTGGTGGTGAATCAAGTGACCTGAGTTTCTCTCGCTCGCTGGGCACTCAAAACCGGCATTTCAACTTTTTGGCCAACCTCGATTACGAAGCCAGCTTCACCAGCAGTGAGCTGTTCACTTCGCTAATCTATTCGCAGGAGCGTATTGTTTTCAACGGACAACACAACACCTACAACCGTCAAAATCTGGCTGGGTACGCGCATTATACCATGCACAATAAGTACATCGCTGATCTGGCCTTGGTGGTTTCCGGCTCGAACCGTTTGGCGCCAAATCATAAGTATGGTTTTTCACCAACCTTGTCTGCTGCCTGGGTAATCTCCAACGAATCCTTTATGCAAGGGATTGGCGCGGTAGATTTTTTGAAATTAAGGGCATCAGCCGGTATGATCAATTCCGATTACATTCCCGCCGTAAACATTTGGGAACAAAGTTACGATGGGGGCAGCAGCTACCCGTTTACCGATGGATTTAACTCCTACGGGGGAATTCGCGAAGGCAGGCTGCCCACCCGCGATTTTAAACTGGAACGAGCATTTAAATATAATCTCGGACTTGATGCTGTGCTGTACAAAGGATTGACGATTACCGCCGATGGTTATTTCGAACGCCGAAGTAATATTTTCGTTCCTGAATCGGGACAAAACTCAGCTGTTCTGGGTGCTTCTTCAGCCTATGTGAACGCTGGTATTGTTGATAGCCGTGGTATTGAGATCGGCATTGACTATGAGAAAATCAAAGGCGACTTGAGCTATTTTGTTGGAGCCAAATACACTTTGGCTAAAAATGAGATCGTTGAACAATTGGAGGCTCCACGGGCTTATGACTATTTGAAAACAACCGGTCAGCCGGTGAGCCAATTGTTTGGCCTGCAGGCCGTCGGATTCTTCATTGATGAAGCTGAGATCGCCAACAGCCCGGTTCAGCAGTTTTCAGCAGTAAAACCAGGAGATATCAAATATAAGGATCAGAACGAGGATGGATTCATCAACGAATTTGATGTTGTGCCTATGGGCTACAATACTGCTGTTCCAGAGGCTTACTTCTCATTTGAGCTTGGAGCTGAATACAAAGGGCTAGGGTTTGATGCCTTGTTTCAGGGTGCGGCCAACTACAGCGCTCTGTTAAACACCAAAAGTGTTTATCGTCCGCTGGTCGACAATACCACCATTTCGAATCATTACTATGAAAATCGATGGACCCCGGCAAACGTGTTTGCCAAGTATCCAAGGCTCACCACCGAAAGCAATGATAACAACTACCGGAACAATTCCATCTGGATTGCTGATGCCTCGTTCCTGAAACTTCGGACCATTGAGCTGTACTATAAAGTGCCAAAATCGGTCTTGGAGAATCTGCGAATGAAATCTGCTAAACTTTATGTGAGAGGAATGGATTTGTTCAGTATTGACGGGATTGATATTTCAGATCCGGAAGTCATTGGAGTTTCTTATCCAACATCGAAATCGATTAACATCGGCGTTGCAATTGGACTGTAATTTTCACACAATTAAGAATCATAATATTATGAAGATAAAGAATCTAATTATCGGTTTATGTGGCCTCGTCCTGCTTAGCAGTTGCAGCGAAATGATGGACTACAATGAGATCGTAAGCTACGATAAAGAAGATATTTTCGAAAGTTTTAACCGTACCGAAAGCTTCGTAACCAACATTTACGGGCAACTGGACTATGACTTTGGAAATTACGGCAATGGTGCCATGCTGGCCTCGGCAACTGACGAGTCTGAGTTTGCCTGGTCCATTTCAAATATCCACGATTTTTACAATGGTGCCTGGAGCCCGATCAACAGTATTTCATCAACCTGGTCGAACTCCTATGCCGCTATTCGTGCTGCAAACCTTTTCCTTGTGGAAGCCAAGGATCAGACGTTTGATGAATTTCAAAACAACAAGGACTACTTTGAGCAAATGGAGAAGTTCAACCGCTACCAATATGAAGTGCGCTTTTTGAGAGCTTATTTCTACTTTAACCTGGTACGCGAATATGGTAATGTTCCGCTGGTAACCACGGTATTGACTGAAGCGGAAGCCAATTCAGTTTCGCAGACTCCGGCCGAAGATGTGATCAGCTTCATTGCCGATGAGTGCGATGCCATTATCAATCATCTGCCTGTATCTTATTCGTCCCTGAATTTTGCTGAAACTGGCCGTATTACGCGTGCCGCAGTATTGGCACTGAAAGCTCGTACTTTGCTTTACGCCGCAAGTCCACTGCTAAATCCCTCGCAGGATGTAGCCAAATGGAGAACTGCGGCAACGGCGAGCAAAGCCGTTCTGGACTCTTGTGCCGAATATGGCATTAGCCTGGGAAACTATTCTGCCCTTTGGGGAACGGAGAACTACAAAGCCAGTGAAGTTATTTTTGCCCGGCAGGTGGGAGATCTCAACAGCTTGGAGCGTAACAACTTTCCGGTGGGTGTTGAAGGAGGACGTTCAGGAAACTGCCCCACACAAACCTTGGTTGATGCTTATGAAATGAAGGCCACAGGCTTGGCGTGGGACGAGCCAGGAAGTGGATTCAATCCTTCAAAACCTTATGAAGGACGAGATCCGCGATTTGCTATGACGATCGCTAAAAATGGTGATACGGGCTGGCCAAATTACAACAGCCGTGCTTTGGAAACCTTTACAGGAGGTGTAAACGGCGCTCCGATTGCCGGCGCAACGCCAACAGGCTATTATCTCAAAAAATACCTGGATGCTACAGTTGATTTACAACCCAACAGTACCAACAGCAAGCGTCACTCGTGGATTACCTTCCGCTTGGGTGAATTTTACCTAAACTATGCCGAGGCCGTTTTCCACACACTGGGATCAGCCGATGCGACCGATGCTACTTTTACCTTGTCGGCTCGTGAAGCGGTCAACGAAATTCGCCAGCGATCGGATGTGCAAATGCCTGACTTACCGATTGGATTGAGTAACGAGGAGTTTGAAGCACGGTACATGAACGAGCGCATGGTCGAGTTGGCATTTGAAGGACATCGTTTCTGGGATGTAAGACGCTGGAAAAAAGGTGAATTATTTAGCGAAGTGACCCTGATGAAATTGTCGCAGAATCCGGATACCGAAGAAATCACCTATACTCGTTTGATTCGCGAACGTGGGTGGAATGACAAAATGTATTTTTCTCCGATCCCAGACCAGGAAATCAGAAAAAACAACAACCTGGTTCAAAATCCGGGATGGAATTAAACAGATGATTCAATCTTATAAATAAAGAACAAATGAAGAAGACTTTAATTTATACGTTGGGACTCGCTGCCTTGTCTTTGGGTTTAACCAGTTGCGAAGAAGACTATCAGGCCATTGAGTATCCTGAAGCTGTAAGCAGCATCCCGGCACCTGTTAGCAATATTGTAAGCACACCGCTTCCAGGTCAAATTGCACTGAACTGGGATCTGCCGGAGAGTACGGAATACTACTACGTACAGGTGAGCTATTTTGATCACCTGACTGAAAAAGAAGTCGTTCGTGTGGCCAGTAGCTACGCGGATTCTATGCTGATTGACAACACCCGGGCCAAATTTGGTGAGTACGAATTCCGGGTTCAAACCTTTAGCCTGGCTAATGTGGGCAGTGAGATTACAACAGTAGCAGCTGTTTCGGATAAAGCACCGGCTACTGTTACCATTTCGTCATCGAAAGTTAATCTGACGGCTGATCAGCTGAGCACCAACAATCAGGAGCCGTCCGAAGGGCCCATTGCCAACCTTGTTGATGGAAACGCAGGGAGCTTCTTCCATACACGTTGGAGCTCTCCTCAAATTCCGATGCCCCAATACATTCAGGTTGATCTGGTAGAACCGATTCAGGCATTCCAGTTTTATTTTCAAAACAGGGCTTGGTCGCAGGTAGGTGCTCAAATCGTGGAAATCCAGATTAGCAATGACGGCGAAAACTGGGAAACCATCGCTACAATCGAGGGAGGACTGCCTTCGGGCGGAGGAGCAGAATATACCTCAGAAATTTTTGAGCCGGAAAATCCGTTCACTTTCTTCCGTTACAATGTTTTACAAACCTACGGAAGCAAGAACTATTTCAACATGGCCGAATTTGCACTGTTTGATGTTGATATTCAAACCTACGATCCTGAATTATAAATAGATTGTTGCAATTCACTGTGGAACCAGGGCAAAACTGCTTTTGGTTCCACTCACAGCTACTACTCAATGAAAAAAATGCCCTACGGGGCATTTTTAAAATCTGGCAATAAATTTACGACGAAACATGCCGGAATGGCAGAGGCCAAAGAAAAAATAACATACAGATATGCTTACCGGAAAATTTTGTAATGACAATTGAAACACAAATAGACATTAATATGAAGAATATGCTATTGCTGGCTGGCTTACTTCTGCTCGTTCTAAGCGGAATCGCGCAGCCGACTGCGTCCATCAACGACTGGGAAAACCCGGAAATATTTGGCATCAACAAGGAAGAGCCACGTGCAACCTTCTTACCCTATGCCGATGAGCAATCTGCGCTGGAAAATGATTACTCAAAATCTCCTTACTTTCTGGATTTAAACGGAACCTGGAAATTTAATTGGGTGTATACGCCTGCCGAGCGCCCGGTTGATTTCTACAAAAAGGAGTTTGATGTAAGTTCGTGGGACAACATCAAAGTTCCCGCAAACTGGGAATTGGAAGGCTATGGAACACCCATTTACACCAATGTGGCTTACCCGCACCCCAAAAATCCTCCCTACATCGATCATGCCCATAACCCGGTCGGCTCATATCGCCGCAGTTTCGAGCTGCCTCAGGATTGGGCTGGGCGCCGTGTTTATCTGCATTTTGAAGCCGGAACATCAGCGATGTACGTTTGGGTAAATGGCGAAAAGGTGGGCTATAGCCAGGTTACCAAAAGCCCGGTAGAGTTTGATATTACCAAATACGTTCGTCCGGGAAGTAACAGTCTGGCTGTTGAAGTCTATCGCTGGAGTGATGGTTCGTACCTGGAAGATCAGGATTTCTGGCGCCTTTCCGGAATTGAACGGAATGTGTTTCTCTACAGCACCGATCAAATCCGTATTGACGATTTCTTTGTGAAAGCGGGTTTGGATAAAGCCTACAAGAACGGCACCTTTTCGCTTGACCTGCGCCTAAATAACTTCACCGATAAACCAGCGGCGGGATCACTTCAACTAAACTTATTGGATGCGGATGGGAAACAGGTTTTCAGGAAGAAGGAAAAGTGGAACCTGGATGGCGTTGCCACAACGGATGTAAAGGTGAACACGACTGTTAAGAATGTGCGGCAGTGGAGTGCTGAAACGCCCAATCTGTATCAGCTGCTGTTGTCGCTCTACGGTGCTGATGGGAGGCTGATTGAAACAACATCGCAAAAAATCGGATTCCGATCCGTCGAACTGAAAAACAGCCAATTGTTGATCAATGGCCAGCCCGTTGTTGTCAAGGGCGTCAACCTGCACGAGCATCACCAAACCACGGGGCATTATGTGGATAGGGCCACCATGCTGAAAGACATTGAAGTGATGAAGGAACACAATATCAATGCCGTGCGGACCTCGCACTACCCCCACAGCACCTTGTGGAATTCGCTTTGCGATGAATATGGCCTTTACCTCGTTGACGAAGCCAATATTGAAACTCATGGAATGGGAGCCGAGTGGCAAGGTTGGTTCGACAAATCAAAACATCCGGCTTACCTGCCCGAATGGCATGCCGCCCACATGGACCGCGTCAAACGATTGGTGGAGCGCGATAAGAACCACCCTTCTGTTATTATCTGGAGTTTAGGCAATGAATGTGGAAACGGACAAGTTTTCCACGATGCTTACGAATGGATTAAAGAACGGGACGACAGCCGCTTGGTTCAGTCAGAGCAAGCCGGGCAAAATGCCAACACCGACATTGTAGCTCCCATGTATCCTGGAATGAACAGCATGAACGAATATGCTGCCAAAGAAAATCCCGGGCGTCCCTACATCATGTGTGAATACTCACATGCCATGGGGAACAGCAACGGAAACTTCAAGGAATATTGGGATCTGATTCGTTCCAAGTCACACATGCAAGGCGGTTTTATCTGGGATTGGGTTGATCAGGGCCTGCTAACTCAAGATGAAGCAGGACGGGCATACTGGGCTTATGGCGGTGATTTGGGCGGCCAGCAATATACCCACGATGAAAACTTCTGTCTCAATGGGCTGGTTTCCGCCGATCGTACCCCGCATCCCGGGTTAAAAGAAGTCAAACATATCTACCAAGACATCCATGTTTCGGCCATCAATCTTGAAAAAGGGGAATTGGAAATCTTCAACGAATTTTCCTTCATCAGTTTGGAGCAATTTAATTTTAAATGGGTGCTGCTGAAAAATGGCGAGAAAGAAGCTGAAGGTCAATTCACCACCAACGTCAAACCTGGGAAAACCCAACGAGTAGCCATTGACCTGCCTGAAATTCAACCGGAAGCCGGGGTGGAATATTTGCTTGATTTTTATGCCTACACCAAGGCAGAAACACGAATGCTTCCGGCAGGGCATGAGGTGGCACGTAACCAGATGGTTTTTGAGTCGACTAACTTTTTCGGGAAAGAACTTAGCTCGGACTCCAAACCAACCCTGGAAGAAAACAACCATCAGATTACCATTAAGGCCGCGGGTGTTGAAGTGGGAATCAGTAAGCGATCCGGATTGCTCAACCGCTTTGCAGTAAATGGAAAATGGCTGATTAGCTCAGAGCTGACTCCTGAGTTTTGGCGTGCACCAACCGACAATGATTTTGGGAATGGCATGCCCATACGCGCCAATGTGTGGAGAACAGCTGGCATTAACCGCAGCTTGAAGAATATTCGTGCCGAAGAAATCGGGAATGCCGTGGTTGTTACAGCCGATATGTTTCTCAACGATGTACAATCAGATTACCAATTGGTGTATGCTATGACAGGAGACGGACATTTGAGAATTGACGTCAAATACCAGGCCGGCCCGGATCTTCTTCCCGGACTGCCGCGCTTCGGTATGGTTGTGCGTATTCCCGGAGCATTCGACCAATTTGAGTACTATGGTCGTGGCCCGTGGGAAAACTACAACGACCGCAATAACGGAACATTCATCGGAATTCACTCCAGCTCGGTTGCCAACCAATACGTACCTTACGCACGTCCCCAGGAGAATGGCTACAAAACAGATGTTCGCTGGCTAAGCCTGACGAACCAGGATGGCCGAGGCTTAATGGTGAAAGGGCTACAGCCGCTAAGCACCAGCGCACTTCACTTCGAAACCAAGGACTTTGACCCCGGCTTGAGCAAAAAACAGCAGCACGCATCAGACCTTCATCCAAAGAAAGATGTATTTTTACACATCGATTTGGCACAATGCGGTGTTGGTGGAGACAATAGCTGGGGTGCCTGGACGCACGAACAATACCGTTTGGAAGAATCAAGCTATCAATACAGTTTTGTTTTGCAAGCAATCCAATAGATTGTTACTTACTTGAGGAAAGCCGAAAGGATGGAGCGAACCTCCATCCTTTCGGCTTTAACGATGAATGATCCATGAAGAAAATGATTAGACTAATTGCCGGGGTATTTTTATTGGCCGTTGTTGGTTGCCAATCCGGAAATCAACCCGAAACCGATATTACAGCTTCGTTGGTACCGATCGGCGAAGGCTGGTCACAAACCAGTGTGAATGCGACTATTTTCAGAAGAAATTCGGTAGTTTCATCGGCAAATTACCAGTTTGTGGCCTACTACGACAGCTCTGCGTCGGTAGTGCTGGCCCGCCGAAAACATGGAAGCGATAAGTGGGAACTTCACCAAACGCAATACAAAGGAAACGTGCGTGATGCCCATAACGTGATCAGCCTGATGGTAGATGGAGATGGCTACCTGCACCTGAGCTGGGACCACCACAACAATCCACTAAACTATTGTAGGGGAAAGGAGCCCGAAGAATTGATCATGGGGGATCGATTATTTATGACCGGTGAAAACGAACAAGTGGTTTCCTATCCTGAGTTTTATGCCTTGCCCAAAGGCGACTTGTTGTTTGCCTACCGGGAGGGTGGTTCGGGAAACGGCAACCTGGTGCTGAATCGATATGATTTAAAAAGCCAAAGCTGGGAGCGCCTGCAAAGCAACTTAGTTGATGGCGAAAATCGGCGGAATGCCTACTGGCAACTGTATGTCGATGATGCCGGCCATATTCATGTGTCGTGGGTATGGCACGAGACACCGGATGTACGCTCCAACCATGATATGTGTTATGCCGTTTCTTCAGATGGTGGTTTAAGCTGGAAGAAATCTACGGGCGAAAGCTACCAACTCCCCATCACCGAAGCAACTGCCGAAATCGTAAAGGCGATTCCCCAAGGTAGCAATTTGATCAACCAAACCTCGATGACGGCAGATCGGGAGGGTAATGCTTATATTGCCACGTACTTCAAAGCTGAGGGTGACAGCTGCACGCAATTTCATGTGATTTTCAAACAGAGTGGGCAGTGGAAAAGCTCGGTGGTGACCAATCGCACCCATGATTTTGAACTGGGTGGACTGGGATCACGAAGTATTCCCATCAGTCGCCCACAGTTGGTGTTTTTATCTAACGGAGATAAAAAGCGGTTGGCACTGATTTATCGTGACGAGGAAGTGGACAATCACGTGGTGTTGGCTTCTACAACGATTTCCGAATCATTCAACTGGAACTCACAAATTGTCAGTCCCTTTCCGGTTGACCGCTGGGAGCCTTCGTACGATACAGAATTACTTCGACGCAATAACACGCTGCATCTTTACTTCCAGAAAGTGGGGCAGGGGCAAGGCGAAACTAGTGTGGCCCTGGAACCTCAAATGGTGAATGTACTGGAGATCGACATGACGGGCACTTTTCAGAAGACTCAGGAGTAAGTACATCTCCTTCAGGGATGTCGTCTGACTTCATCGTGACTGGCCGAAAAAGCTTGTCTTTTCATCGCTCGTTCCGTATGGTGATTGATACCCATCCCTTGGGTAAGTGGATTGATAGTCAATGTTTAATAGTGAAATCGATTCTTACACCAAGTAAAAAACAGACCGCTTTTGGAAAAACTTTCTTGTTTCTGTGTGTTCGAACACGCGCAATTTGATATATTTGTGAAAATAATTTTGATACAACCGGATGCTTTCGCTTAGGGGAAAGCACTGGGATAGCACCAACTTGTGTAACAAGCTGGAGTAAAAGATAATCAAACTAAAAATTGACAGTATGACCAGTCTAAAGAACACGTTTTCAGTCGTGGTTTTGGCGGTACTTCTTGCCGCCTGCCAAACCGGACACTATCCTGAGCAACCGGAAGTGGCCATTGTGCCACAACCCAATGAGATGACTACCCTCGACGGTTATTTCACCATGAACTCAAAAACCGCCTTAGCCATTCCTGACACGCCGGCATTGAAGTCGGCAGCCGGTTTAATTAATCAGCGTTTTCAGCAGGCCGCCGGCTTTGCGTTGGAAATTGTTTCTGAAAGACCAGCAAAGAATTTCGTTGCTCTCGAGCTTGATGCTTCAGCCAACTTGGGAGAAGAAGGATACGAGCTGGTGGTTGATAAAAATGGCGTAACGATCAGGGCATCGACCGAGCGCGCGGGCTTTTATGGTTTGGTAACCATGCTTCAGTTACTTCCACCGCAAATTGAAAGCCAAACATTGGCCGCCAATGTGGATTGGGTGGTTCCTTTTGTACAGATTAAAGACCAGCCACGGTTTCCCTGGCGCGGGATGCATCTGGATGTTTGCCGGCATTTTGTGCCGGTCGAGTTCATCAAGAAGCAACTGGACGTCATGGCCCTCTTCAAAATGAACACCTTCCACTGGCACCTGACCGAAGACCAGGGCTGGCGCATTGAGATTAAAAAATATCCGAAACTCACCGAACTTGGATCCGTGCGAAC
>TARA_R110002050_G_scaffold206296_5_pt1 | contig 99592 bp, 101 predicted proteins | sample TARA_R110002050 | Tara Oceans TARA_R110002050 (sample SAMEA4396988) | marine metagenome | biome: Polar Biome; feature: [DCM] deep chlorophyll maximum layer (ENVO:01000326); material: water (ENVO:00002006), including particulate matter (ENVO:01000060) such as... | depth 25 m
TTGCAGGCGTCGGTCGTCTGCGAGGCGTTCTCCTAAAACGGACAGCGAGGGATTGCAAGCGGATTTGCTGAAAAAAGCGATCACCGTGCAAATCGTGCGTTCCTGACCCGGGCGGGCCGGCCGTCACGCTCGCAAGGCCGGGACAAAGGTAACCCACTGCTGCGGCCGCGGGGCTGACCGATGGCTCGCGAATCAAGGCCGCTTCAGGCACTGGCCCGGAAGGTGTCGAGCGCCACCGGTTGATCGGGAAGCTCGATGCGGAAGGCTGTGCCCTGGGTGACCGTCTCGTCGAGCGTGATCGAACCGCCATGAGCGATCACCAGTTCCCGGGCTATCGCCAGGCCGAGACCGGTGCCGCCAGACCGGGCCGAGCCGCGAAACGGCTGGAACAGGTTCTCGCGCGCCTTGGCAGGCAATCCCGGGCCGGTATCGGCGACACGGATTTCGACAACCGAACCGGCGCGGCGCGCCGACAGGGTAATGCGCTGAACCAGGGCCGCATCGTCCGCAGGGTCGGCGCCGAAGGCCTGCACGGCGTTGCGTACGAGATTGTAGATAACCCGGAACATCTGGTCGCTGTCGGCCTCCACCTCCAGCGTCTCCTCAATATCGAGCACATAGGCGATGTCAGCCTCGGTTTCCTCGGCAACGATATCGCGGACCTCACATGCAAGCGTCACCAGATTGATGAACCGCCGGCGCGGCTTGGCTTCGCGCGCCTTGCCATAGGCCAGCACCTCGCCGGAATAGCTCACGGCCCGGTCGATGGTGCGCAACAGCTTGGGCGCGAAACGCTTGACCATCGGGTCATCGATCATCGCCAGCCGGTCCGACATCAGCTGCGCCGAGGACAGGATATTGCGCATGTCATGATTGATCTTGGAGACCGCGAGACCGAGATCGGCGAGATGGCGCTGCTGCTTCAGGGTTTGCTGCAGCCGCGACTGCATGACGGAAAGATGGCCTTCGGCCACGCCCAGTTCATCGCCGACCTGGCGCGGCACAATGATCCTGGCCGGGTTTTCGGGATCGTGGGAAAAAGCCTGCATGTTTTCGGTCATCCGGCGCACTGGACGGATCATGATCCGGTTGATGGCGAAAAACACCAGGCCCGCGGTAATAAAGGAAATCAGCAGGGACAGCAAAAACACGTTGCGGCCGTAGATCAGTATGGCGTGGCGCAACGGAGTGTCTGACAGCACCAGTTCAATCTGCATGTCGGGATCATCGGCGACCGGCCCGTAAACCCGAATCACCCGGTCGCCGCCAAACAGGAACGTGTCGAAGGCGTCGATGATCGCGCCCACCGGGGTAACGGCGGACAGGTCATACTGGTGGGTGACGGTCGGCGGCATGTCGGCGCTCGCGATCATGCGTGAAGCGCCATCCTTGCGCAGCACGATGGCCTTGGTGCCGGTGGCCATCAGCGCGTCGTCCTGAATGGACTGCGGAAGCTCCATCTCGTTGACCGCGTCAATCACCACCGCGGCCGCCGCCGCGGTGTTGAGCCGGTCGGTGAGCCAGCGCACCCTGGTGTTGGCGACCGAGGGCACGAAGATCAGCACTTCGGCGATCATGACAAACAGGATCGTCAGCCACAAAAGCTTGGAGGACAGGCTCAGCGCTCTGGGCGTGCTTGCGGTGGGCGTCAAACCGGTGTCATCTGTGTCAAATGTGTTGTCGTCTGTCATGCCCCGCCCTCCCCGGCCGTGTTGCTCAACCGAACCGTCTCAGGAAACGGACGATCCAGCGGACGAACGGCTTGCGCGTCAAGGGACTATAATAGGAAATTGCGGCGCGTTTTCCAATTTCGGCCATGGTCGGGTATGGCGGCACATAACCGCGCACGTCCTTGAGCGTCATGCCGTTGGTCACCGCCAGCGTCCACATGTTGATCATTTCACCTGCACCAGCGCCGGCGATGGAGACGCCGAGAATGCGCGCCTTGCGATCAACCACCATCTTGATCAGGCCGGTGGTCTTGCGTTCGGCCTGGGCCCGGTCATTTTCGGCATAGGGCCAGCGCAGAATGGAAATCCGTCCGCCATGGCGTTTGTTGGCTTCTTCCTCACTCAGCCCGACATGGGCGAGTTCGGGATCGGTATAGGTCGCCCAGGGGATGATGTCGCGGTTTTCCTTCGCGGGCGCGCGGAACAGGATCTGCTGCACCACGAGGCCTGCATGATAACTGGCGACATGGGTGAACTGCAGCCCGCCGGCGACATCGCCGATGGCGTAAACCCGCTTGTTGGAGGAGCGCAGATTGGCGCCGACCTTGATGCCGCGCCGGTCATAGGCGATGCCGGCGTCATCAAGCCCGAGACCTTCGACATTGGCAAGGCGTCCGACCGCGACCAGGATATCGCTGCCATCGACAAATCCGTCGCCCGCATCGCTTTGATAATTGACCCGGACCCCGGTCTTGCCGCGTTTTTCAACGGAGGTGACCTTGCAGCCTTCGAGAAGGCTGACGCCCTCGGCGCGGATGTTGTCGAGCACGATGGCGGCGAGTTCCGGGTCATCCTTGCCCAGCGCCTTGAAGCCTTCGACAACGGTGACCTCCACGCCGAGCCTGCGGTGGGCCTGGGCCATTTCCATGCCGATCGGCCCGCCGCCGATGATGATGAGGTGCCGGGGCGCCCGGGTGCGCTCGAACAGGGTTTCGTTGCTCAGATAGTCGACCGTATCAAGACCCGGGATCGGCGGCACAAACGGCGAGGATCCGGTGGCGATGACATAGCGCCGGGCGCGAATTTCGGTTTCGCCAGCGATCACCGTTGTCTTGTTGACAAAACGCGCCTCGGCTTGGATCACGTTGACGCCCATGGCGCGGAACCGCTCGACCGAATCATTGGGCGCGATGGCGCCTATGACCGCATGCACGTGATCATGAACCTTGCGGAAGTTGACCTTGGCCTCGCCTGCGCTGACCCCGAAGTCCGGCGCTTGGGCAATGGCGTGGGCGTGCTTGGCGGCGGCGATCATCGCCTTTGATGGCACGCAACCATAATTGAGACAGTCGCCGCCCATCTTGCCCTTTTCAACGAGCACAACGTCAACGCCGAACGCGGCGGCCGCTGCGGCGACGGAAAGCCCGCCTGAGCCCCCGCCGATGATGCAGATGTCAGGTGTCAACCGGTTGGTCATAAAACTGTCTTTCCGAACAATTGGTCCGCTGGCGTATGGTTATCGCGGCGCAACTCAGCCACGTCCGCGGAATTTCCGTACTATGGTGGGGATCGCGGCGACGATTGCAAGCCCGAGGAAGGCGATGGTGATTTCCGGTGTCACCAGATCGGAAACAGAAATCTCGCGGCCGGCCGCGGCCGCGGAGACGATGACGCTGTCGAGCCCCTGGCCCAGCCATGCATAGGCAAAGGTGCCGGGCAGAATGCCGAAGAATGTTGCCGTCACATAGGTGCGCAGTTTGACGTCGAAGAAGGCCGGAGCGATGTTCATGATGAAGAACGGGAACACCGGCGCCAGGCGCAGCACGAACAGATACCCAAACGCATCCTTCGCAAAGCCATCCGCCAGCCTGGCCGCGAACGGACCCGCACGCTTGCGCAAGACATCGCCAAAGGCCGATTTCGCGGCGAGGAAGATTGCCGCCGACCCTGTGGTGGCGGCAATGGCGGTCAAGGCTCCGCCGAGCAGCCAGCCAAACAGGAAGCCGGAGAATATGGTGAGGATAGAGGCCGCCGGAAAGGAGAAGGCAACGGCCAGCGCATAGAGCGCGACGAAACCCGCCGCCGACAGCACGATGTTGTCGGCGACAAACCCCTTGAGCATTTCACGCTGTTCGGCAAGCGTCGTCAGCGACAGATATTCATGAAATCCTGCCGCATAGCCGGCCAAAAGCCCGATCGCGACGATGCCAAGCGGCAGGAACCGCCGCCAGATCGCAGGCCGGCAGGTCTGCTCCAAGCATTCCGGCGTGGGTTCCGGACCGGTCTTTCGGGTACATGTCATGGTGTTGTTCATCTGCCCGATCTGGGGTTGCATGTTCATGTCGCATCTCCGGGGTCGTTTTCGCGACGCTCCGGCCGCAGGTTGATCTCGAAGAATGCCTAGAAGGTTGCGGCTTTCCTGGCCAATGACGATCCCTCGCTTGTAGCCAAAGTCACGTGAACAGCGACAGCGCAAAACTCACGGCGCCGTGACTATCGCGTCATCATGGCCTCAAAGCGCGTTGATGCTCCAGTCATAGTCATAGCCTGAAATCGACGCAGCGGCGATCGCGGCGGCCTTTTGCTGATTTGCAAGAGATGACCAATGGCTCTTGAGTTTTGCCTTGCCGCCAAAATCGCCGGCGTACCAGGAATAGATCTTCGAGGCTGTTATCCGGCCATTCTTGATGGTGACGCCCCGGGGATGATTGACATAGGCCACCGCATTTTCGTGCAGAAGTGCATCGACATTGGCGCCGGTGAACGCGCTGGCGGCCAGATTGGGACAGGAATAGGAGGCGCAGTTGAGCCCGTAATGGGACATCTTGTCCTTGAAAAGCGCACGGACGATTTCATGCTCGATATCGTCAAGCGAGAGTTCCTGGCCGTTTACCGCGAGCAATTTGGCTTTCCAGGGACCGGAGCCGAACAGGAACGAACCGCCGAGATTGATCTTCTTGATGGAACTTACGGGAAAGGCTTCAGCGACGACCTCAAGCGTCTTGGCATTGTACAGGTTGATCCAGTAGGCATGGGCTTCGTTGCGCGACAGCGAAACCGGGTTGGCTGCCTGCAGCGAGGCGATATAGGCCTTCAGCGCATCGAGGTTTGCCTTCACGCCGCGATAATCGACCCGGTTGTAGCTTTGGGCATCGGGTCTGACATGGGCCTTGAGCAGCCTGTCAAAGGCGGAATGGTCCAGCTTGCCCTGACCGGTGGGGCGAAATCCGGTCAAAGCCGCCGAGGCATGAAACGGCTTCAACGCGGAAGCGGCGGCCAGCCCTGCTATTCCTGCGATGAGTGTGCGGCGGTCAAGATTCATGATTGACACTCTAGTCCTGTGCTTGATTGGGGTCCGGTGTTGCCATCATGAACTGACGCACCCGGCGCCTTCAGGCAAGCTCCCGACAGGCTGTCTCACCGGCTTGTGAACGAATGTGACCCTGGCTTGCAGAGGATTGAGGTGTCGCAATGCGCTGCGGAACAGAGCCGATGGCACCCCCGGTCGGGAGCAACTCATTGACTTTTGACCGGGATCGCGTTTATAAGCCGCTCGTCCGTGGAAGCTTCCGGTTTCCGGGAGCGTGTTTTGACGGACTGAACACCCAAACCAAGTTGTTCCAAGAAGGGCCGCACACCGCGGTATTAAAATAAATGCCAAAGCGTACTTACCAACCATCCAAGCTTGTTCGCAAGCGTCGGCACGGCTTCCGTGCCCGTATGGCCACCAAGGGCGGCCGCAAGGTCATCCAGGCTCGTCGCGCCCGCGGGCGCAGTCGTCTGTCGGCCTGATCGCTGACAGCGGGCCCGCGAAGAAAGCCAATCGCGTGGCGCAAGACGATACCATCAAGAAACCCGGGCGGCTCAAAACCCGTCCGGATTTCCTCGCCGTGCAAAAGGGCAAACGCCTGCGCGGACCCTATTTTCTGCTGGAAACCCTCGACAGGGGGAAACCAGACCAAGCTCCCCGTATCGGCTATACCGTCACGAAAAAACAGGGCAATTCGGTGGAACGCAACAGAATGCGCCGCCGTCTCAAAGAGGCCGTGCGTCACATTGCAGGGGTTCCATTCAAGCCCGGACATGACTATGTGGTGGTCGCACGCCGGGATACCCTTGCCGCTCCGTTTGACAGGCTGGTCACAGCACTCACCGAACGGATAGGCGACAACACCGGCGGGACACGGCCACGACATTCGCGCGCGGAGAAACAATCCGGCGCATCGGACAACATCAAAACGCCAGGCGCCGCAGGCCCGGCCACCAGGAATGAGTGATGGAAAACAACCGCAATTATTTCGTCGCAATCCTCTTGTCGGTACTTGTCCTTGTCGCCTGGCAATTTCTCTATGTCAGCCCCAAGATCGAGCGCGAACGCGTTGCCGCGGAAGCATTGCAGGCACAGCAACCGGCACCGGCAACAGGCACAGGAAATGCGGCTGCTCCGGGCGCGGTGAGCGGATCAGCGCCCGGCAGCGACGTCGCCATTCCCGGTACCGTTACCCAGGCAGCCGGGCTGACCCGTGAAGAAGCGGTCGCCCAGACCGGCCGGATCAGCATCGACACGCCATCGCTTGAAGGTTCGATCAATCTCTCCGGCGCCCGTATCGATGATCTGCTGCTGAAGGAATACCGCGAGACGATTGACCCGACGAGCCCGAACATCACGCTGTTCAGCCCCGCCGGAATGGCCAACGGCTATTTTGCCGAAGTCGGTTTCATTGCCGACGCCCAGTCCGGCCCGGCTCCGGGGCCAAACACCGTGTGGACCGCTGCTGCGGGACAGACCCTGACGGAAACGTCCCCGGTCACGCTGACCTATGACAATGGCGAAGGCCTTGTGTTCACCCGTGTCATCTCCGTCGACGAGCATTACCTGTTCAGCTTCGAGGACACGATCGCCAACTCCGGCGACGTGGCCGCTTCGGTCGCAGGCTATGGCCGCGTCACCCGCTTCTTCAAACCCAAGACGCAAGGCATTTATGTTCTGCATGAAGGCCTGATCGGCGTTGTTGGCGAAGAAGGGCTGCAGGAAGTTGATTATTCCGACGTCGAGGACACTCCGGTCATCGTCCACGCCAAGGCTACTGCCGGCTGGATGGGGATCACCGACAAGTACTGGGCCGCAGCGCTCGTGCCGCCGCAGGGCGCAGGCTTCGAGACCCGCTTCGCCCACTTCACCGATGGCCGCGCGCGCTACCAGTCGGATTTCAAAACCGACGCAATGGCGGTCGCGCCGGGCGGCAGCGTCACATCCAAGACGCTGGTGTTTGCCGGCGCCAAGGAAGTTCCGGTCATCGCCGAATACGGGGAGAAGAACAACATTCTCAATTTCGATCTGATGATCGACTGGGGATGGTTCTATTTTCTGACCAAGCCGATGTTCTGGCTGATTGATTACCTTTACAAGATGTTCGGCAATTTCGGCGTTTCGATCCTGGTCACCACCGTGATCGTCAAGCTGATCTTCTTCCCTCTGGCCAACAAGTCCTACGTCTCGATGGCCAACATGAAGAAAGTCCAGCCCAAGCTCGAAGAGCTCAAGGCCAAGCACGGCGACGACAAGATGGCGCTGCAGCAGGGCATGATGGAGCTCTACAAGAAAGAGAAGATCAACCCGGTCGCCGGGTGCTGGCCGGTGCTGTTGCAGATTCCGGTGTTCTTCTCGCTCTACAAGGTGCTCTACATCACCATCGAGATGCGGCATGCGCCGTTCTTCGGCTGGATCAAGGATTTGTCGGCGCCCGACCCGACCTCGCTGTTCAACCTGTTCGGCCTGCTGCCTTATGACGTTCCATCGTTCCTGATGATCGGCGTCTGGCCATTGATCATGGGCATCACCATGTTCATTCAGATGCGCATGAACCCGACACCTCCGGATCCGACACAGGCGATGATCTTCACCTGGATGCCTGTTGTGTTTACCTTCATGCTGGCGACATTCCCTGCCGGTCTGGTGATCTACTGGGCCTGGAACAACACGCTGTCAGTGCTCCAGCAGGGCGTGATCATGAAGCGCCAGGGCGCCAAGATCGAGCTGTGGGACAATCTCGCAGCCCTCTTCAAACCCAAGAACAAAACGACCTGAACGGCACACGGAGGCCGGAGCGATGAGCACACTATCCGCAGATCCGGCCATGCAAGCCGCCAAGGAACTCTCGACCACGCTGTTTACAAAACCGTTTGTGTTTATCCGCGGCGTGCCGTCGCTCAAGTTCCTGCCGCCTGAAGGCCCGCCGGAAATTGCCTTTGCGGGCCGCTCCAATGTCGGCAAATCGTCGCTGATCAATGCACTTGTCGGCGTCAACGGACTGGCGCGGACATCAAACACGCCGGGTCGCACCCAGGAACTGAATTATTTCGTGCCTGAGGGCTATTCGGGCGATGCGGATGATCTGCCACCGATGGCGCTGGTCGACATGCCGGGTTACGGCTACGCCAAGGCTCCCAAGGATCAGGTCGATCTGTGGACAAAGCTGGTGTTTGACTACATGCGCGGCCGGTCGACGCTGAAGCGGGTCTATCTGCTGATCGACAGCCGCCACGGCCTGAAGAAGAACGACGAAAGCGTGATGGACCTGCTCGACAAGGCGGCGATGTCCTATCAGGTGGTTCTGACCAAGACCGACAAGATCAAGGAAGCCGGCGTGCCCCGGCTGATGTCGGAGACAGTGGCGGCGCTGAAGCGCCGGCCTGCGGCCTACCCGGAGATCATCGCCACATCATCGGAAAAAGGCTCGGGTATCGCGGATCTGAGGATCGCGATCGCGCTGGCCATCACGCTGTAACCGATCATCATTCCGAATGCATCAGGCGTTTTCAGCCGGCTTGAAGCTCAGCGCCACACCGTTGAGACAGTGACGCATTCCGGTTGGCGCCGGACCATCATCAAAGATGTGACCGAAGTGACCGCCGCAGCGGCGGCAGTGGACTTCCGTGCGGGTTGAAAACAGCGACCGGTCTTCCTTGGTGCCGATGGCGCCCTCTTCCGCCTTCCAGAAACTCGGCCAGCCGGTGCCGCTGTCATATTTGGCTTCGGAGGAGTAGGCCGGCAGATCGCAGCCGGCACAATGGAATACGCCCTTGCGCTTCTCATCGTTGAGAGGGCTGGTAAAGGCGCGCTCGGTGGCTTCCTCGCGCAAAACCGCAAACTGCTGCGGGGACAGTTTTTCGCGCCATTCCGCCTCGCTAAGCATGATCTCGAAATTGCCTTCAGATGCTCTGGCGGGTGCCCGGCGTCCAATCACCGTAAGCGCCAGTCCGGCAACGCCAGCGGCGAGCAGTGCGCGGCGGCCAATCTCTGTTTTCGTGATCATCTCGAAACTCCTTTGCGTTGATTGAAAGCTAAGGCGGCGGGACCGAAAAGACCAAGCACATGTTTTCACTTGGCCGTGAAAACCTCCCGCCCGACAAGAGGTGGCCAGGCGGGAGACCATCCGGGGGGAGCGCCGGCGATATTATTGTTCTGGGCCGGCGCGCCCGGATGAAAGGGCTCAGGACTTGGGCAGGAGCACCTTGTCGATGACGTGGATCACGCCGTTGGACTGGTCGACATCGGCGATGGTGACATTGGCGATACCACCGGTCTCGTCTTCGATCATGATCTTGTCGCCCTTGTAGGTAACGTTGAGCATGCAGCCGCCGACGGTCTTGACCGGGTGCGCGCCGCCATCATCGTCAACCATCTTCATGATTGCGTCCGACATCGCGTCAGCAGCGACAACATGGCAGGTCAGGACCTTGGTCAGCTGGTCCTTGTTTTCAGGCTTCAGCAGAGTGTCGACAGTGCCTTCCGGCAGAGCGGCAAAAGCGTCGTTGGTCGGAGCGAACACGGTGAACGGGCCTTCGCCCATCAGCGTATCGACCAGGCCTGCAGCCTTGACGGCAGCGACCAGTGTGGTGTGGTCGGCGGAATTGACGGCGTTTTCGACGATGTTCTTGTCAGGGAACATTTCGGCGCCACCGACCATCTTGTTTCCGCCGTGACTTGCAGCGAAGGCCAGGCTTACGCCGGAAAGAAGAACCGCAGTGGCGGCAATGGAGCGAAGAGTGTTTTTCATAAGTCAGCCTCTTTGTCGTGGTTGCAGGCCGGATCATCCGGGCCTTTGATCACCCGCCGCATGTGTTTTGCGGCGGTTAAAGAGGAAGACGGGAGCTGTGCGAGATAAGTTTCAGAAACCTGAAATTATTTTTTTGCCAGCGCGCCGGACAAGACCACCGGGCCTGTCGGAGCGCCGCTGGGGGAGCCGCCAAGCGGTTCAAGACTGACAGCGATCAGTGCACCGGCCGACAGCCGCTCGCTCAGTTCCTGATCAAGCACAAGCCGGCCACCATCGGCCGGGACCAGTCCAAGAGATACCGGCGCGCCTTCACCCGGCACCAGCCACAATTCAAGCGACTTGCCGTCATCGGGCGAAAATGCCGCCGGTGTGATGGTGAACGCGCCATCAGCCGGATCAAGCGCGGCGATCAGGCCAACCGCACTGCCCGGAGCACCAAGCTCGGCGACCAGGGCGGGAGCCGTGGCCGGGCTGCCCGTGCCGGGAAGGTCCAGGCGGAAAATACCGATGGCGGCGGCAACGGCGACCGCGGCAAAGGCCAGGCCGCGCCAGAAGACGAGCGAGGCCCAGAGCCCGCCGGCAGGCTTTGCTGCTTGAGCAAACAGGCGCGCATCGATCCGGGCCTTCACACCCTGAGGTACAGTTGCGGGCCGGTAGGCGTCGTCGAGGTTGGAGAGATCGACCTGCCAGGAAGCCACCAGCTTTTCGAAATCACTGTCGCGAAGCATACGGTCTTCGACCATGCGGCGCTCCGCCAGTGGCAGCACGCCGAGCACGTACTCACCCGCCAGGGCGTTGTCGTCGGAAATTTGCGCTCCGGAGGTCATCTGTTCAGGCACTCTCTCAGTTTCAGCAAGCTGCGGCGCAGCCAGGTTCGCATGGTGTTGAGCGGCACGGCGTTCTGCGCGGCCAGCTCCTGGTAACTCAGTCCCTCGACATAGGCGGCAACCACGGCCGCCGCCCTGTCGGCCTCCAGTTCCTCAAGGCAGGCCTCGATCCGCCGGCCTTCACCACTCATCGCCGCCCGGGCTTCCGGATCGGGATCCGGATCAGCCACATCGGGCGCATCATCATACTCCAGCGTTGCAGGCTGGCGGGCGCGGATCATGTCGATCGCCTGGTTGCGGGCAATCGTCACCAGCCACGCCATGGCCGAGGCCTGCCCCACCCGAAAGCTGCCGGCACGCCGCCAGATCCGGACATAGACCTCCTGAATGGCGTCTTCTGCCTGCGCCCTGTCCTTGAGAATACGCAGCGCGACGCCAAAAAGTTTCGCACTTGTTTCACCATACAGCGTGGAGAACGCAGTGCGGTCGCCCAGCGCGGTGCGCGCGATCAATCCTGAGAGGTCATTTGTGCTCATGTTGGGCCTGGCTTCTCCGCGACTTCGCTTATCAGTATCAGTTTCATGCATTGCTGAAACCCTGTACGTCTGAATCGGCGATCCGGTTGTCATTTTCCTCGAAGGTTTCGGCATTAAGTGCCGGAGTTGTTGATGCGGGAACCGATTGCGGCTAAACAGCGCCGGACTTTTCCTTCCTGCGCTCACGCCAAACCGGGATGCCACGCCGATGTCTGAAACCACAAGCAATGACGCAGCAACCCAGGCCCGCCTGCTCGCCGAGGCGCTGCCCTACATGCAGCGCTACGAGAACAAGACCGTGGTGGTCAAATATGGCGGACATGCCATGGGCGACGCGGCACTGGGCAAGGCCTTCGCCCAGGACATCGCCCTGCTCAAACAATCCGGTGTCAACCCGATTGTGGTGCATGGCGGAGGACCGCAGATCGGTGCGATGCTCGCCAAGATGGGAATCGAATCCAAGTTTGAGGGCGGGTTGCGGGTCACCGACGAGAAAACCGTCGAGATCGTCGAAATGGTGCTGGCCGGTTCTATCAACAAGGAAATCGTCGCCCTGATCAACGCCGAGGGCGAGTGGGCCATCGGTCTGTGCGGCAAGGACGGCAACATGGTCTATGCCGAGAAGGCCCAAAAGACCGTTATCGACCCGGATTCCAATATCGAACGTGTGCTCGATCTGGGCTTTGTCGGCGAACCCGTGGAAGTCGACCGGACATTGCTCGACCTTTTGGCCAAATCCGAGATGATTCCGGTTCTGGCCCCTGTTGCGCCTGGCCGCGACGGCCACACCTACAACATCAATGCCGATACCTTCGCCGGCGCCATCGCCGGGGCGGTCGAGGCCTCGCGGCTGCTGTTCCTGACCGATGTGCCGGGAGTACTGGACAAGGACAGCAACCTGATTGACGAACTGACAGTCAGCGAGGCCCGTGCGCTGATCGCCGACGGTACGATTTCGGGCGGCATGATCCCCAAGGTGGAAACCTGCATCGAAGCGATCGATCGCGGCGTGAAGGGCGTGGTCATCCTCAACGGCAAGACGCCGCATGCGGTGCTGCTGGAGCTGTTTACCGCCCATGGCGCGGGAACCTTGCTGGTTCCGTGAAAAAAGATGCCGCAAGCCGCTTGACCTGAACCGTACTCCAGCCCGTAGGCTTCATGCACACTGGCAACTGGAGAACAGGTGATGGACTTGATTGATGCGGCAAGCGCAATTCCCGCGGGCTCAACGGCATGAAGATCGGCAGGCTTTCGGAGCTGACCGGACTGAGCATCGACACGCTCAGATACTACGAAAAAATCGGACTGATCGATCCGCCGTTTCGCAAAGGCGGGCAGCGGCTTTACGACCCCGACGCGGTCCGCTGGATCGATTTTCTCAAGGCGCTCAAAGCCACCGGCATGAGCCTTGAGGACATGAAGCGCTATGCGCTGATGCGGGCCAGGGGCAACGCCACGGCCTCGAACCGTCGCGTCATGCTTGAAAACCAGCATGCGCTGGTGCTCAAGCGGATTGAACAGCTCAACGCCTGCGCGGCCCTGCTTGAATACAAGATCACCAATTATCACGAGATCGAAGCCGCCCATGCGCAGGCTGACCAGAAGGGATACGCATCATGACCCCGCAGACCGCCAACCCATCGGAAGCCTCATCCCCATCCCCGACCGCACTGGAGCGCGGCCGTGCCATCGTCGCTCAACTCAATCCGGGGCTCGAGGCTGTGCTGGCGGAGCGCTATGATGAAATGGTTCCCGATTTCGCCGAGACACTGGTCGAATATGCCTATGGCCGGCTTTACTCCCGTCCCGGCCTCGATCTGAAAACCCGGCAGATCGCAACAGTCGCGGCGTTGACTGCGCTTGGCGGCCAGACCGGCCCCCAGCTTCGCGTCAATCTCGAACACGCGCTGGCGGCGGGCGCGAGCCGCGGCGAATTGCTTGAAGTCATTTTGCAGATGTCGGTCTATGGCGGCATGCCTGCTGCCATCAACGGCATGAACACCGCCATGGAGCTGTTTGACGATCAGGACGCGGAGAAAGCCTGACCACGTCTCATCTGCAGCTGTTTCCCCGTGCCGGCTCGCAGCGCTGCGTGCGGGTTGCCGTTCCGCTCACGCTCCCGCCCAACCCGGTCGTCACGCCCAGAATGCTGTCGCCAAGACCCTGGCCGAAACGCCGCGTCTGGGCATCGAACGTATCGCGCGCTTTCGGATCTATGATGGAGATCGGGGCGGAAATCACCATGCCCGCGGCCGAGCCTACCGTGTTGGAAACAGACATCGCGGTGGCGCCCAGTTCGGCACCCAGACCAAGATCCTGATCGGTAACAGCCTGCCCGTCGATCAGCCGCTGGCCCAGCAGTTTGACGACTTCCGGGCTTTCGGCAAACTTTGAATGGTTGAGACGGTCGCCAACCTGCAGGGCCGAGAGGTCGAGAATGGTGATGCCGCCACGTTCGAACTCGTCGCGATAGGTGGGATCGTTGATGTCGATCTGGCCTAGCCGGTCGACATTGCCTGAAATCCGCCGCGACAGGGTCAACGCGCGGTCGTCCTTGGACACAAACACCGTGAACTTCGGCCGCGCCGGCCCCATGTCGGCCAGTTGCTGGCGGAACACGTCTACATCAAGGTCGGGCGAGGCCAGAATGACGTTGCCGATCTTTGAGGGCACCCCGTCATTGCGGATGGCCATCTGGCGCAGCGATTCCATCGTCAGCCAGGTGCCCATGGAGTGGGCCAGAATGGTGATGTCCTTGATCTCCGGCGCCAGGGCGGCCTCGGTCAACAGCGCCTCCAGCGCGGAGCGGGAATAATTGGTGCTTTCCTTGTCATAGCCGTAATCGAACACAGAGCCACGCGAAGGCCAGGTGAACATCACCGGCGTGGCGTCGGTCTTGCTGTCATGAGCGATCTGGGCGAAGCGATAGACCGCGCTTTCATAGCGGGTATTGAAGCCGTGCACAAAGATCAAAAGCCGCCCGGACGGCGATTGGTTGCGCTGATACCAGCCTTTCACCTGATCGACGGTTGTAAACTTGTTTGCCGACAGCGTGGCGAATTCGCGCGACGGATCGGCGAGCAGTTTCTTGGGCCACTGCACCTCGCCAATCTTGCGATTGGCTTCGGGCGGGATCGAGATCACCAGTTCATTGAAATCAATCGCGGTGCCGCGCTCTCCCGAATACAGCAGGCCCGGATTGTCGGACGGGGCGCGCGTGGTGGCGACCATGATCGAGATGCCGGTCGCATCCGGTGCTGACTGGGCAACCGGAGTGAGCACGCCTTCGGGCGGGCTGGCGCAACTTGCCAGCAAAGATGCAAGCGCGAGCAAGGCCGCACGGACCAAAATCCGGGGCTTCTCAAACGGCAGTCGGGTCGTTGGCATGCACGATGCAAGCATAAAGATTCCATTCACGTCGTAAGGAGTGGCCACGTCCGGAAACGAACCTTATCGCCATCATGCCGGTCAGACCAGCACAAGCACAAGTATCCCTGCCACAATCAGAATGCAGCCGGCAATCTCCAACCTGTTGACATGCTCGCGGAAGACCAGCACCGACGAGGCGAAGGTGAAAATCATTTCCACTTGCGCCAGCGCCTTGACCGCGGCGGCTGTCTGCAGGGTCATGGCCATGAACCAGCCAAACGAGGCGCTGGCCCCGACCAGACCGACCAGTGCCGAAATTTTCCAGGCTGCCCGAATTCTGCCGAGTTCCCCCGGCGCCCTCAGCGCCATCCAGACAAGCATGATGACGGTTTGCAGAATGATCGCCGAGAGCAGCGTCACGGCTGCCTGCATCATGAAGTTCGGTCCGGCGAGCGACAGAGAGGCGGCACGGTAGCCAACCGCGGCGATGCCGAACATGGTTCCCGACGCCAGCCCCAGCGCGGCGGTGCGGGAGAAGACAGAACGCAACAGCGCCGATGCGCCGGTTGCGGCGCGAGCCACCGAAATCAGGATGACCCCGACCAGACTGATGGCGATGGCGACAAGCGTGCCGGCGCTGACCCGGTCACCGAGAAAGATCAACCCGAACAGCGCCGCCTGCGCCGGTTCAGTGCGCGAATAGGCGGTGCCGACGGTAAAATTGCGATGGCTGAACATCTGGATCAGCAAGGCCTGGCCAGCGATCTGGGCCAGCGCCGCAAGCGTGACCCAGCCAGCGAAAGCCGGATTGAGGGGGGGGACGGGATAATCAAGCCCAAAGGCAAGCAGCGCGACAAAGCACAAGGCGAACGGCACACCGAAACCGAAGCGCACAAAGGTCGCGCCGGTGGTGCCCATCACCCCCTTGAGGTGTTTTTGCAGAACCGAGCGGATGTTCTGCAAAAACGCGGCGGCAATGGTGATGAGGATCCAGGTTTCCATTTGGTCAGGCGATATCCGGTGGGAGGCCGATCAGTGCGCGGAGAAGGAAAACGCGGATCGGGAACTGCAGGTTTGCAGCGGTTTAGCAGCCTTGCGGCCCGCGCAACAGCCCCCGCTGCGAGCCCGACGGCCTTGCCGCTTGTTGAAAGACAAGCGCCCTATGGAGGCCGTAGATTTCGCCAGACATCCGCCGCCTCAGGCCGCGCGGGCCATGAATGGTTCGACGCAAACCCTGTTACGACCGGAATTCTTGGCCTTGTAGAGCATGGCGTCGGCGGCGCGCATGATTTCGTCATTATGCCGGTGGGCGCCAAATGCCGTTGCGCCAATGCTGACGGTTACCTTCAATGTCTCGCCTTCAGCGGTGACTATCTCGGTTTGCTCGACGCAGGCTCTGATCCGTTCAGCGACAACGGAAGCATCGGCACTGTCGACGCCATGCAGAATGACCGCGAACTCCTCGCCGCCGATGCGCGCGCCGAAATCGCCTGTTCGAACAGTTTGGGAAATGGCCTTTCCAATAGCCAGCAGCGCGCGGTCACCGGCGTCGTGGCCATAGGTGTCGTTGATCCGCTTGAAATTATCCGCATCGATCATCATCAGGTAGCCATGATCAGAGAGGCGCCGCATGGCGGAGAGCCGATCAAGGAAGAAGTCGCGGTTTGCGAGCCCGGTCATCTGATCATGGCTTGCCTTGTGCTCCAGATCGCTATGTGCGGACTGGAGTTTGAGATGAACATCGAAAAGCCGCTGATGGACGTCGCGCAACTCGTTGTGCGCCGCCTCCAGTTGAAGCGCCTGGCGATAGAACAAGTAGGTTGCAGGCGGCATTATCAACGACGGGCAGATGATGGCGAGTTGAAGCCCCAGAAACATTCCACCGGTTTCACCCATGGCGTACAGGATTGCGGCGGTGACCATCATGGAGAGGATCACCGATACCAGTGTCACCTTGAATATCTTTTTGAGAACGGCGGAACAGAGCGTCGGTCGAGGGGGCTGCATGCATCAATACCACTTCCGGAAGTCGAATTGGCAGGTGCATCGCATGATAGTTTTGACGTCCGGTATACAGAGTAGGTAAACCGGCTGTTTATGTTTGATCGCGGATGGTCCAAGTTGGATCAGGAAAATTTCTCCAGAATGAAATCGAGATTCGCATGACCAACAAATCGGCTCTGCCCGATCCCGCCGACTTCGCCGATATAACCGAATGGGTGTTTGATCTCGACAACACACTCTATCCGCGTCACACCGACCTGTTCTCGCAGATCGACAAGAAAATGACCGCGTATGTGCGCGATCTGCTCGATCTGGATCACGATGCGGCGCGCAGCATTCAGAAGAAATATTACCGGGAACATGGCACCACGCTGCAGGGCCTGATGCTGCATCATGGAATCGACCCGAACGACTTTCTCGAGAAGGTCCATGACATCGACTATTCCTGGGTGAAGCCGGATCCGGTGCTCGGCGCGGCGATCAAGGCGCTGCCGGGCCGCAAGTTCATTTTCACCAATGGCGATACGCCGCATGCCGAACGGGCGGCGCAGGCGCTGGGGATTCTCGATCATTTCGACGATATATTCGATATTGTCGCGGCCGACCTCAAACCCAAGCCTGCGCCCGAGACCTATGACCGGTTTCTGGCCAGGCATGGCGTGCACAAGGACAAGGCGGCAATGTTCGAGGACTTGCCACGCAATCTGCTCGCCCCACATGCGCTGGGAATGCGCACGGTACTGATCGTGCCCAACAATCTCGATGTGGTGCTCGACGAAGTCTGGGAACATGAGGGCAAGGACGGCGACCATATTGATCATGTCACCGACGATCTGGCGGCTTTCTTGATTAGAGCCGTGAGCTGAGCTTTCGCCCGGCGGGTTCAAACCTTTCCGAAGTTTAATCTACATTACAGGGCTTTAAGTGGTTTTCATGAGATGCAGCAACCACATTGAGGATGCACAACACGCCTCCCTCGATAAAGGATATCACTCATGAAGAAGACAATTCTCGCCACCCTCGCCGCAGCCCTGATCGCCTCCGTTGCCGCTCCTGCAATGGCCGCACAAGGCAAGGGCGATGGCCCCCGGCATGGCGGCCCACGCATCGAACGCATGATGGACCGGTTTGACGCCGACCGAGACGGCTCTGTCACGCTCGAAGAAGTCTCGGCGCATCGCCTTGCCATGTTTGAAAGCGCGGACACCGACAAGTCCGGCTCGCTGAGCAAGGATGAGCTCAAGGCCTTTGGCGACATGCGCAAGGAAATGCGCAAGCAGAACCGTGAAGAGCGCCGTGCTGAACGAGCCGAGATGAAAGACGGTGATCGTGACGGCAAGATGAGCAAGCACGGCGACCGCGACGGCAAGCGTGACGGCAAACGTGGCGGCGAAGGCCGGGGCGACCATCGCGGCGGAGCGCGGCTCGAACGCCTCGACACCGACAAGAACGGCGAGATCAGCGTCGAGGAATTCGCTTACGTCGACAGCAAGATGTTCGAGCGTTTCGACCGCAATGGCGACAAGAAGATCGACATCACCGATTTCTATCGTTCCAACGCCGACAAGAACTGACCGGAGGCGTTCACCTGAACGCCGCGTCATCTGAACAGTGGGCCAGGCCGGGACATCCCCGGTCTGGCCTTTTCATGTCAAAGGGGTGATTTCATAATGGCTGGCGATGATCGACCAGGCCTCCTCGGCGGTGTCGACAAAGCTGATCAGATCAAGATCGCCCGGTGAAATCGTGCCGAAATCGGCCAGCGCCTGGAAATCGACAATCGAGTTCCAGAACTTCGATCCGAACAGGATCAGCGGCACATGCTCCATGCGGCCGGTCTGGATCAATGTCAGCGATTCAAACAGTTCATCCAGGGTTCCAAAACCGCCCGGAAAAATGGTGATCGCCCTGGCGCGCATCAGAAAATGCATCTTGCGGATGGCAAAGTAGTGGAAATTGAGGCTGAGTTCCGGCGTCACGAATTCATTGGGCGCCTGTTCATGGGGCAGCACCACGTTCAAACCGATGGAGGCCGCACCAACATCATGGGCGCCACGGTTTCCCGCCTCCATCACCCCCGGTCCGCCGCCGGTGACGACGACAAATTCCTTGCCGTCGGTGGCAAGCGAATGGTTCGAGCACAGACGTGCGAACGCGCGGGCTTCGTCATAATACTTCGAGGCTTCGGTCAGGTTTTTGGCCTGGGTCTCGTTCTTGGCAGCCCAGGGCGCCTTGCCCGGTTCGGGAATCCGCGCGCCGCCGAACATCACCACAGTCGAGCGGATGCCTGCTTCGGCGAGAATCATTTCGGGTTTGAGAAGCTCGAGCTGCAGCCGCACCGGGCGCAGTTCCTCGCGGCAGAGAAATTCCTCGTCGGCATAGGCCAGCCGGTAGGATGGCGCCGTGCTCTGTGGCGTCCTGGGCTGCCGGTCGGCGCGGAGCTTGTCCTGCCTGCTGTCGGCGAGCGGATCCCAGACCTGGTTGGTTCGTTTGGCGTTCATGATCAAATTCCCGTTTTGGCGTTGGCGACCGCACCGGAATTGACCCCGCGCCCCGGCTCGCTTAGGAGAAGAGCAACGATGCTGGCAGTCCGGCCCCTGACGCCCATATCCGCCAGACTAGACGCTGAACCTTAAGGAATCGCCACAATGAAGCACGATTTGGCCGCCCTCGCCAGCACGATTGAAACCGCCTTTGACGACCGCGACTCGGTTTCCACGACAACTGCCGGAGCGGTGCGTGAAGCGGTCGAAACAGCCCTGAACCTGCTCGACCGGGGTGAAGCCCGTGTGGCCGAGCGCGGCGACGATGGCGCATGGACTGTCAATCAATGGCTCAAGAAAGCCGTGCTCCTGTCGTTCCGGCTCAATCCGATGGAGATCATCAAGGGCGGGCCCGGAGACGCCGTCTGGTGGGACAAGGTGCCATCGAAGTTCGATGGCTGGACCGCCAATGAATTCGAACGGTCCGGCTTTCGCGCGGTTCCCGGCTCGATCGTGCGGCGCGGATCATTCATCGGCAGGAACGTCGTGCTGATGCCGTCGTTTGTCAATCTCGGCGCCTATGTCGATGAAGGCACCATGGTCGATGGCTGGGCCACAGTTGGTTCCTGCGCCCAGATCGGCAAGAATGTGCACCTGTCCGGCGGCGTCGGCATCGGCGGCGTGCTTGAGCCATTGCAGGCCGGACCAACCATCATCGAGGACAATTGCTTCATCGGGGCTCGTTCCGAAGTGGTGGAAGGCTGTATCATCCGCGAGGGCTCGGTGCTCGGAATGGGCGTCTACATCGGCAAGTCGACCCGCATCGTCAACCGCATGACCGGCGAGATCAGCTATGGCGAAGTCCCGCCCTATTCGGTCGTGGTCGCGGGTTCGATGCCATCATCGGGCACGATGGGCGACGGCGCCACTGCGCCAAATCTCTATTGCGCGGTGATCGTCAAGATCGTCGACGCGAAGACCCGGTCGAAGACCGGAATCAACGAATTGCTCAGGGACTAGCATCGCATGGCGCGGCGACCCGGGTCCGGAATGCGCTGGCTTCTGTTCAGCGTATCCGGCCGGCTGTCGCGCCGGGCCTATGCCTGGGCCATGCTGTTCTGGACCGTGGTTCTGGCAATCCCGACTTCAGCCGCGGTTCAGGCTGCTCCCGACAGCCCGGCCATGACCACGGCCGGTTTCGGTATCATCTTCACCTTCTTGCCCGCAGCCTGGTCGGTCGCGGTGATGAGCATCAAGCGTCTGCACGATGCCGGTCTGCCCGGCGTTCTGGTCGGGGTGCTGGTGGTTCCGGCTGCTTCCTTTTTCATGCTGCTGATCATCATGCTCTGGCCTTCCTTCAAGGGGCCAAACCGACATGGGCCTGCACCCGATCACCCGGGTTATTGAAACCGGCGGTTTCCGTAGCCGCTAGCAGTCGACAGCCCCGGGGCAATCGTCTAATCACGAAGCATGACCCTGACCGATCCGACCCAGACACTCGCCGCCCTGATCCGCTGTCCATCGGTAACGCCGGAAGACGGCGGCGCACTTGAGACGCTTGGCGCAATGCTGGGCGAGCTCGGCTTCAGCAATGACCGGGTGACGTTTTGCGACACCGGCACGCCGGATGTGGACAATCTATATTCGCGGCTCGGCTCTGACGGCCCGCATCTGATGTTTGCCGGCCATACCGATGTGGTGCCGGTCGGCGATGAGGAGGCCTGGACCCGCAGCCCGTTCGGAGCCGATATCGTCGATGGCGAAATGTATGGCCGGGGCGCGGTTGACATGAAGGGCGGCATTGCCTGTTTCGTCTCGGCGCTGGCGCGATTGATTGCACGCCGCGGCGCCCCGAAGGGATCGGTCTCGCTGCTGATCACCGGCGACGAGGAAGGCCCCTCGATCAACGGCACCGAGAAGCTGCTGGCCTACGCCGCCGGCAAGGGCGAGCGCTGGGATGTGGCGGTGGTCGGCGAGCCTACAAATCCGGACCGGATGGGTGACATGATCAAGATCGGCAGACGCGGATCGCTGTCGGGCACGCTGACGGTCGAGGGTGTGCAGGGCCATGCCGCCTATCCGCATCTGGCCGACAATCCGCTGCGCGGGCTTGTAACGCTGATGGACGGGCTGCTGGATCCGCCGCTGGATACAGGCAATGACCGGTTTCCGCCGACCAATCTGGAATTCACCAGTATCGACACCGGCAACAAGGCCACCAATGTGATTCCGGCGCGCACCACGGCCCGGTTCAACATTCGCTTCAACGACATCTGGACGGGTGAAAGCCTCGCGGCCGAGTTGCGCGCGCGGCTGGAGCAGGCCGCAAAGCAGACACGGTTGCGCCCCGGACGTGATCCGGTTCGTTACACGGTCGAGTTCGATCCACGCGTCTCACCATCGTTTCTGACCCGCGACGACCAGTTGATCGAGACGCTTTCCGGCGCGGTCAGTGAAGCCACCGGCCGGACGCCGGCGCTGTCGACCACCGGCGGCACCTCGGATGCGCGCTTCATCAAGAATTATTGTCCGGTGGTCGAGTTCGGCCTGGTGGGACAGACGATGCACATGGTCGACGAGCGGGTGGCGCTTGCGGATCTCGAAAGCCTCACCGGGATTTACGAGTTGTTTCTGGAGCGCTGGTTCGAGCATCGCTGTTCCGGCGCCGGAGCTCGCTGATCTTGGCTACAAACCTTGTCCCATCGCGCAGCGAAGCCAGACAGTCGCTGGCGGGACTGTTTTATCTGGTCCAGCGCAGGCCTGAAGGAGCGCGGCTGCTCGACGCCTCGCCCGACGGTTTCTGGCGATCGTTCGGCGCCTTTGCCTGGGCCTGGCCGGTACAGTGCTTTTTGTGGACAGGCATCTGGCGGGCATTGCCTGATACCAGACCTGAGTCAGCCGGCGAGATTTTCCGGTTCTTTTTCGTCTCGAGCAGTTTTGACTTGGCCGCCTGGGTGGTGCCGGCGGTGCTGCTGCTGGCCGTGACCCAGGTCTTCGGGCTGTCCGGCAAATATTCCCAGCTGGTCGTGGTCAACAACTGGTTCGGGCTGTTGTCGGCCTATATCGGCTTTTTTCCCGCTGCACTGCGCTATCTGACGCCAGTGTCCGAGACCGTCAGCGCCTTTATCTCGGTGATTGTCTATATGGTGGTCATCTGGCTCTATTACCGGGTCATCAGGACCAGCCTTGGCGGCGACCTGATGATCTCGATCTTCATCACCCTGATGATGGTCATGACAGGGCTGATCGTCTCCGAACTGGCCTTCACCGCACTTGCCGTCTGAGCCCTGCAAAAATGCTTCAGCGCCACGTATCCGTCTGGGGGCGCGGCGCTGAAACTGCTATGGGGCTGTCGCGCAATCAGGCCGCGATGTCCTCGGGAGCCGAAAACAGCGCGTCGAGATCGAGGTAGCAGATCATCTGCTGGTCGACCGGAATGATCGCCTTGGTCAGCGCGCGTTCGGCGGCCGGCAGCACGTCGGGAGCGGGCTGCAGCTCGGCGGTGTTGACGGTGATCATGTCGGAGACATTCTCGACCAGCAGCCCGACCAGCTTTCCGGCGATGTTGGTAACGATAATGGCAGAGCGTTCTGTCGGTTCAATAGCCGGAAGACCGAGCCGGATCGCCATGTCGATCACCGGGATCACCGAACCACGCAGGTTGATTACACCAAGCACATGCGGCGGCGAATGCGGCAAGGTCGTCGATGGCGCCCAGCCGCGGATTTCGCGAACCGACATGATGTTGACGCAGAAAACCTGCTTGCCCAGATGAAACGAGATGATTTCCAGAAACCCCGAATCCGCCATGGTGTTTGCGTTGTCTTGCATCAAAATTCCTCCCAGTCGTCCTGTGACGCTGCGGTTGAGTTGTTGGATTTGCCGGCGCCGAAGGCTTGGGCGACAGATTTGAGAATGGTGCGGGCGGGCGACGGAACCGGGCGCGCACCCGCAGTCGAACTGCTGACGGCTTGCGCCGGTCTCGCCGTTTGTCCGGACATCTTAGGGGTCGGGTCCCCATGACCCGTTGTGCGAGCGGTGCTCTGCGCGGCAGCCTGAACCGGCACGAAGCCACGATGATCGGAAAGCGTGAACTGTCGTAGCAGGCCATCCAGCGTTGCCGCACCGCCGGACAGCCGGTGGGTCGCTGCTGTGGTCTGTTCCACCATCGCCGCATTCTGCTGGGTCACCTGATCCATCTGGTTGACCGCCGAGTTGATCTCCGAAAGTCCGGTCGCCTGTTCACGGGCCGCGGTCGCAATCGAATTGATCTGTTCGTTGATGTCGCTGACATGCCGGGCAATCAGGCCCAATGCCTCGCCCGTTTGCCGGACCAGCGCCACACCCGATTTCACCTCTTCACCGGACTTGCCGATCAGACCCTTGATGTCCTTGGCCGCCGATGCGGCGCGTTGCGCCAGTTCCCGCACTTCCTGCGCAACCACCGCGAAGCCCTTGCCTGCCTCGCCGGCGCGGGCCGCCTCGACACCGGCATTGAGCGCCAGCAGATTGGTCTGGAAAGCGATCTCGTCGATCACATTGATGATCTTGGAAATCTCGTCGGACGCATTCTCGATCCGGCCCATGGCATTGATCGCCTCGGCGACCACCTGGCCGGACTTGTCGGTCGAGACCTTGGCCTCGCCGACCTTGCCGGTGGCCTCGTCGGCGCGCTGGGAGGAACTCTTGACGGTTGCCGTGATTTCGTCGAGTGCGGCGGATGTCTGTTCGAGCGAGGCCGCCTGCTGCTCGGTGCGGCGCGACAGATCGTCAGCGGCGGCGCGCAATTCGCCGGTGTCGCCATTGATCGCCAGGATATTCTCACTGACTTCAGAGAGCGTGCTGTTGAGCTTTTCGACCGAGGCGTTGAAATCAAGCCGCAATCCGTCAAGGCCCTGCATGAACGGTTTGTCGAGGCGAACCGACAGATCGCCCTCCGACAGGCTGTGCAGGCCGCCGGCCAGGGCATCGACCGCCTGTTGCATGCGAACCGCTTCCTCGGCCTTGGCTGCTTCGCGTTCCTGGCGTTCGCGCTCCGACAGCGTGCGGCTCTCGTCAGCCTGACGCTCGAGATCGACCTTCTCAAGGGCGGCATCACGGAACACGGCCACCGAACGGGCCATTTCACCGATCTCGTCCTTGCGGGTTTCACCAGCCAGTTCAATCGATGTGTCGCCGCCGGCAAGACGGCGCATATTGTCGACAAGTGCTTCAATCGGCTTGGTCAGGGTGCGGGAGAACCAGATGCTGACCGCCAGGGCGCCAAGCAGTAGCAACAGCGACAGACCAAGAATGGTGTTGCGCATCGTCACCATGCTGGCGCCGGCCTCGTTCTTGTCAAGCAAGGCGGCAACGGTCCAGTTGCCACCGTCAAACGACAAATTGGTCATGGCCGCGTAGGCATCCATGTTGCGGTAGCCTTCCACGCTGCCGACGGCCACGCCGGCCCCCTGGATATCCTGTGCAAGGCTGGTGTCGAGTTGGACCTTCAGGGAGTCCATCTCCCCGGTCTTGGCCGAATCACTGATCAGATACCCCTGCGCATTCAGGAGTACCGTTTCACCGGTCCGGCCGAGGCCCGCGGTGTTGGCCATGATATCGGCGATCTTGCCGCCGGGCATGCGAATGATGATAACGCCGACCATGCCCATTTGCGAGTTCAGGGCGTGTCCCATGAAGGCGGCCGGTTTGCCGCCATCCGCCGCATATGCTGCATAATCGGCATACACGGTCTTGCCGGTTTCATCGGCGCCGACGATGCCTTCGAATACCTTGCCGATGCCGGTGCCCTTCCAGTCATCGGCCCTCAGATTGGCGGCATAATCATTGTGCTTGTTGACCGAGTAGAGAACATTGCCATTCATGTCGACCAGGAAGAAATCTTCCCAGCCGCGGCCCTCGGCCATCTCGCGCAACTGGATGTGATAGCGTTCATGGCTCTGATCGTAGGAGCTGACTTTCGCCGCGTCAGGTTTATGGGCGGTGTCGTATTTCTGGCGCTCGCCTTCCGGGAAGGGGTTTTCTGTAATGTAACGCCTTTTCAGTTCCTCAGCGGCTCCTTCCCCGAGAAAGCCCCAGTCATATTTGAAGCCTTCCAGCGCGATGCGCATCAGATTGTTCTGCGAGGTTGCGGTCAGATCCTGCTCGAGATTGGCGATGAAGGTCTCGAGCTGGTTGCGCCGCCCGTCGGCGATCGCTTCCAGCTTCTCCGTCGTCTTCGCCTCAAGCGCCCGGGACGCTATCTGAAGGCTGGCGATGCTCGCCGCTCCGATCGATACGATGGTCAGCAATGCGGCCGCGATCGGCAATTTGGTGGAAAGACGCATGGTGATTCCTAGGAGCGAGCGAGTTTGTCAGCATGTCTCGGGGAGGTCGAGACTTCCAGAACGGCATCATGCACCGCACGCGCAGGCACGGTTTCTGGCAAGTAAAGCTTTCGGCTGTTTAGGTTATTTTTGCGTTAAAACTGCCCGCCAGATCCCCGAAATCAGATGTTGTACCTGATTTCATGGCACAAATTGGTACTGTTCTACGCGTCCGGGTAGTCAACCGCCCGAAAATAGAGTCCGTGCGGTACCGCCACTGGTCCGCATGCCTTGCGCGAGCGCGCCGCGAGTGCAGCCTCGACATCATCGGCGGACCACTTCCCCTCCCCGACCAGCCTCAGGGTTCCGGCAAAGGAGCGGATCTGGTTGTGCAGGAAGCTGCGCGCACTGGCGTGGATCTCGATCAAACCATCTGCATTCCCCGCTACAACGTCCAGCCGGTCGAGACTGCGCACCGGCGAATTCGCCTGGCACTGCACGGAGCGGAAGGTGGTGAAATCATGCCGCCCGACGAGACGCTGCGCCGCCTCATGCATGGCCGTTGCATCCAGTTGTCTGGGGGACCAGAGCGCACGATTGCTCTCAAGCACCAGCGGCGTACGACGGCAGATAATCCGGTAGATGTAATGGCGGCACAGGGCCGAGAACCGGGCATCGAAATCGTCAGCGACCCGGCTTGCCGAAAGGATGACAACGCGCTCGCGGGCCATCCGCAGATGCGCGTTGATGGCATCGCGTACCGTGTCGCCGGGCCACTCTCTGGCAAGATCGGCATGGGCAACCTGGCCAAGCGCGTGAACGCCGGCATCGGTTCGTCCTGCGCCGCGAATACTGACTGTCTCAGCGCAAAATCCACGAATTGCGGTTTCAATCGCCTGCTGGACCGAGGGCTGGTCCTCCTGGCGCTGCCATCCGGCATAGCCAGTGCCATCATATTCGATATCCAGCCGGTAACGCGGCATCAGCCGATCACCGTTCCGGGCGCAACCGGTGTTCCGCGCAGGAAGTCCCGGGCAGCCAGCGGCTTGCCGCCGGCTTTTTGCAAGGTCACAAGCCGAACCGCGCCCTCGCCGCAGGCGATCAGCAATTGGTCGTCGAGCACGGTGCCGGCAGCAGCCTCACCGGGATCGGCATCAACGACACCGGCGCCCAGCAGTTTGACCCGCTCGGTTCGGCCATTGGCCTCAAGCTCGAACCAGGCGCCGGGCGAGGGCGCCAGTCCGCGCACGTGATGACTGACCTCGCTGGCGGACCGGCTGAAATCGACCCGGGTCTCGGCCTTGCTGATTTTCGACGCATAGGTGACACCGGTGTCGGATTGCGGTGTCAGCGGAAGCTCGCCGCGCTCCAGTCTCGCCATGGCATCGACCATCAGCCGCGCCGTCATGGCGGAGAGATCGTCGTGCAATTCGCCCGCCGTTACGGTGTCCGACAGATTTGTCCTTTCGCTCAGCGCCACAGGGCCGGTGTCGAGCCCCTCATCCATCTTCATGATCATCACACCGGTCTCGGCATCGCCGGCCATGATCGCACGCTGGATCGGCGCGGCGCCGCGCCAGCGCGGCAACAGCGAGGCGTGACCGTTCCAGGCGCCAAGCCGCGGAGCATCGAGAACCGGTTTCGGCAGGATCAATCCATAGGCCACGACCACCGCGGCATCGGCATCGAGCGCGCGAAACGCCGCCTGCTCTTCCTCGCTTTTGAGGCTTTTCGGAGTGAAGACCGGGATGCCGAGACTTTCGGCCATGCGATGAACCGGAGACGGCAGCACTTCCAGTCCACGCCGTCCGGCGGGGCGCGGCGGCTGCGAATACACTGCAACAATCTGGTGACCGGCCGCATGCAGCGCCTCAAGCGTCGGCGCCGCGTAATCCGGCGTCCCCATGAAGATGATGCGCATTGTGGCTCCTCGAAAGACATCCTCAGCCGACAAACCGGCCGGCAATGGCCACGCCGTCGCCGGGGTTCAGGCGGTCACGCGCTGTTTGGCGAGCTTGGTGAACTTGCGCACCACCATGTCGCGTTTCAGTTTGGAAATATGGTCGATGAACAGCACGCCATTGAGGTGATCCATCTCGTGCTGCAGGCAGGTGGCGAGCAGGCCGTTGGCTTCGGTGACGCGTTCCTTGCCATTCCGGTCAAGATGACGGACCGTGACCGCCTCCGGCCGTTCGACCTCGGCATAATAATCGGGGATCGACAGGCAGCCTTCCTCATAGACATTGATATCGTCGCTGGCTGCGACAAGCTCCGGATTGATGAAGACCTGCGGATTGGGCTCCTCATCCTTGCCGGCGACGTCGATCACCAGCAAGCGGCGCGGCACGCCAACCTGGATCGCCGCGAGGCCTACTCCCGGCGCGTCATACATGGTCTCGATCATGTCTTCGATGAAAGCGTCGAGTTCGTTGTCGACGCGTTCCACCGCCTGGCTTTGCTGGCGCAGGATCGGATCGGGCAAATAGATAATCGGCTTGATGCTCATGAGGTTGAAATAGTCACTGAAAAGTCTGTCGTCAATCGGGCCGGCATGCGATCGAATCGCAACGTCGCCCAAATGTTCCCGTTTTGATCTTACAAAATGCGGAGAATCAGCTAAGTCTTGCGCATGGAGACAGGCGCCGCGCTCTTTTCGATGCCGTTTTTTGAGCTCAATGGCCATGCGGTGACGCTTGGCCAGACGCTGCTTGCCGCCCTGTTGGCGGGGGGAGTGCTGGCTGTCTGGCTGGCGGTGGCACTGAAGCGTTCAGCCAGCGCCCGGGCCCGGGCGGAAGCCGATGCTGCCAAACGGGCGGCGGAGGCCGAGGCGCGGCTGGCCGAGATCCTGAAGGCGCAATCGGAGATGCAGGGCCGGATGGGCGCCATGACTGAGCTGTTCGGCGCGCGTCAGGCCGAGCTCAACCAGTCGATCGGCCAGCGGATCGACGGCATGACCCAGCGCATCGGTTCGACGCTGACCGACCAGACCCGCACCACCCATGAAAACCTGTCGAAACTGCAGGAGCGGCTGGCGGTGATCGATACTGCGCAGGCTAACATCCAGTCGCTGGCGCGTGACGTGGTCGGATTGCAGGCGATCCTGTCCAACAAGCAGACCCGCGGCGCGTTCGGACAATCGCGCATGGAGACCATCATCCAGGACGGGTTGCCGTTCGGAGCCTTCAGTTTTCAACCGACCCTGTCAAACGGCATGCGGCCCGACTGCACCATTGCCATGCCCAATGGCGCGCCGGATCTGGTGATCGACGCCAAGTTTCCGCTGGAGGCCTGGAACGCCATGCGCGAGGCCGAAACGGCGGGATCGGGCGAGCAGGCCGCCCAGAGCGCGCAACAACGCTTCCGTCGCGATATCGAAGTCCATATCCGCGACATCTCGGAAAAATACCTGATCGCCGGGGAGACCCAGGACACGGCGTTTCTGTTCGTGCCGTCGGAATCGATCTTCGCCGAGATCCATGAGAATTTCGAAGCGATCGTACACAAGGCGCAGCGGGCGCGCGTGGTGATTGTCTCACCTTCCCTGCTGATGCTGTCGATCCAGGTGATCCAGGCGCTGCTCAAGGATGCGCGCATGCGTGAACAGGCGCATCTCATCCAGGGCGAGGTGCTGAGACTGATGGAAGACCTTTCCCGCCTTGATGACCGGACCCGAAAATTGCAGGCGCATTTCTCGATGGCGCAGAAGGATGTCGAGCTGATCCTGACCTCGTCGGACAAGCTCAGCAAACGCGGTGCGAAAATCGAGGCGCTGGAATTTTCCCAACTGACCGATGACGCCAAACCCGCCGTTCCCGCCAAGACGCCAGGGGACGATGCCTCCACCCCGCCGCAGAACCCGAAATTCGAACCGCGATCCTCGACGCTCAAACTCAGGGTGGTTGACGAGGACGACTGACCCGGGAGCAGCGGAAAGCCCGGTACCTTTGCCGCATCTTGCGGGAGATCCCCAGAATTTCCATTGCGAAGCCCCAGCCTCTGGTATGAGGTGAACATCAGACGCTTGTCGTGTGACAGGGAGTTATCGGAATTTTCAGGGAGAGACAGACATGGCTGTTTGCAAACGGGTCACCGCACCATCCGGCGTTCATGCCGCCATGACCGGTCACCGGGTTTTCGGCATGGCGGCGGCGCTCGCCATGAGCCTGATCGTCGTTCCGGTCGGGCCGCACGGCACAGCACTTGCTCAGAAGGCAATGGCGGAGGATTGCGGGATGGCCGTTGAACAGACCTGGCTGGGCGATCTCGTCGCCTCGGCAATTGCCACCGGAGACTGCGGCCTCGCCACTCTTGACCTGGTCGTGCACAACGGTGTGGACGAAGTGGTCTGGAGCGCGTCCTACGGGTCAGCCGATCTGCTGGGGTTCGACGATATCCTCGAACCCGATGCAATGCGTTTCGCGATGGAAGACTGGTTGGGTTTCTACGCTGACAACACACGTTCCGGGACATTGCCGGAATGGCCGCACGGCATGGACCAGCCCGATGCGGGCGAATTTCCGTTTTATGTGGAGGAGGGACTGTCTCAGCGGGATTATCAGGAGCTTCGCGCCAGCGATTATCCGATGGTCTGCTACATCCAGGGACGCGAAAGCACTTTGTGCCTTGTCCAGCATCCCGGCGTCAGCGCACTGATCAGCGTTGGCGCGCAATCCTTTCCAGGATAGGACCCGAAACACAGCAGCCCGACGCAGGAGAATCCCATGATTACCGTTATCGGATCAGTCAACATGGATCTGATCGCCACCACACCGAGATTACCGGAGCCGGGCGAAACCGTGACAGGCACGGACTTTGCCACCGCGCCAGGCGGCAAGGGCGCCAACCAGGCGCTGGCGGCGCAGCGTGCGGGCGCCGCCGTGCAAATGGCGGGTGCGGTGGGCGATGATGCCTTTGCCGCTGAAGCATTGGCATTGCTTGACGAAGCCGGCGCCGATCTTGGCGCCGTCCGTCACCTTTCAGGCCCGACAGGCACGGCGCTCATTCTGGTGGGCGGCGACGGCGAGAACATGATCGCGGTCATTCCCGCCGCCAACGGCAAAATGACGGCTGAGGACGCGGAACGGGCGGTGGCCAGCATGGCAGCAGGCGACACGCTGTTGCTGCAAATGGAGATTCCCGAGGATGCAGTTGGCGCGGCTCTGACCGCGGCACGAGGCAAGCGGGTCACAAGCGTCCTCAACATTGCGCCACTGAGTGACGCGGTCGACCGGCTCGCGCCATTGGCCGATATCGTCATCGCCAACGAGACCGAATTCGCCCGGCTGTGCGGCCGGCAGATTGCGACGCTGGCAGAAGCAAGGACGGAGCTCGCTGCGCTGCACGGGCAAACCGGCCAGTGCCTGATCGTGACGCTTGGCGGCGACGGCGTGCTGGCCGCGCGCGACGGCGAGATCACCCATACCGCCGCGCTGCCGATCACACCGGTCGACACCGTCGGAGCAGGCGATACATTCTGCGGATATCTGGCGCAGGGCCTCGACGCCGGGATGGAATTCACGGCAGCAGTTCGGCGCGCCGCAGTAGCAGGCGCACTGGCCTGCCTGAAACCGGGAGCCCAGCCATCGATTCCGTTGTCAGCTGAAGTGGACGACAGATTGTAGCGGCGCCCGGCCCCGGCGCATCTGTTTCAGCAGTTCAAAGCCGGCCGAGGCGCTCGATGAACAGATCGAAAAAGCGGTCGGAGTCGACGTCTTTGACGACAAAGGCGTTCTCTGTTCTGCCGGCTACTTTCCACCAGTCCACCACTGTTGCGCCCAGCGTGAGGTCTGATCCGGTTTCGATCTCGACATTGCACCGGCGGCCCTTGAACATGTCGGGGTCAAGCAACCACGCAATCACCGTCGGATCATGCAACGGGCTGCCATCGGTTCCGTATTTCTGCTCGTCAAAGCGCTCATAGAACTCGAGCATGTCGGCCATCACCACCGAAGGATGATTGCCATTGGCGCGCAGCCGGTCAACACGCGCCCTGGTGGTCAGCACCTTGTGGGTGACATCCAGCGGCATCATGGTAATCGGCACGCCCGACCTGAACACGATGTCAGCCGCCTCCGGATCGACATAAATGTTGAACTCGGCCGAGGGTGTGATGTTGCCGCCTTCGAAGAATCCGCCGCCCATCAGCACGATTTCCCTGACCCGCGTGACAACGCCGGGAACCCGCTCAAACACGCTGGCGATGTTGGTCAGCGGACCCAGCGCGCACAGGGTAACTGTTCCCTCAGGTTCGTTGCGCAAGGTTTCGATGATGAAATCGACGGCGTGCACGGTTTCGAGCGGGCGCGCCGGTTCAAACAGCTCAACACCATCCAGCCCTGTCTTGCCATGCACATGCTCGGCGGTCACCAGCTTGCGCTTGAGCGGAATGTCGGCGCCGGCGAACACCGGGACATCGCCCCTGCCGCAGATTTCGGTGATCATGCCGGCGTTGCGGGCGGTCAGCGCGAGCGGCACATTGCCCGCCACCGCGGTGATCCCCAGCACCTCGAGCTCCGGGCTCGCCAGGGCCAGCATGATCGCCGCGGCGTCGTCCTGACCGGGATCGGTGTCGATGATGATCTTGCGTGGCGTCATGGCGGTTCCTCGAAATGCGATTCGGTTGCCGCGAGACTACGTGCCTGCAAAGCCTCACGGCAAGGTTCTTGCGAAGCCGTGCTGAAGTTCCCATATTGGTGTCATGCCGGATGCCGAATGTGGGTCCGGCGCCTGTCGCTTGAGAACGAGGACAAGCCATGTCGCGCATGACGCCCTTTTCGAGTCCGCTGATGCTGGGATTCGACACTATGGAAAAGACCCTGGAGCGGATCGCCAAGGGGTCGGAAGGTTACCCGCCCTACAACATAGAGCGCATCCGCGCCTCCACCGACGGCTCCAACGCCGAACGGTTGCGGATCACGCTGGCCGTTGCCGGTTTCCGGGATGAGGACCTTGAGGTCACCACCGAGGAGAACCAACTCGTCATCCGGGGACGCCAGTCCGACAATGACGGACGGGAATATCTGCATCGCGGCATCGCGGCGCGGCAGTTCCAGCGCATGTTCGTGCTCGCCGAGGGCATGGAGGTCACCAGCGCGGAATTGAAGAACGGTTTGCTTTCCGTCGATCTAATTCGCCCCGAGCCCGAGCGCATGGTGCGAAAAATTAACATTTCGGTTCGAGACTGAAGATCACGGTTCATTCCCACAGGATGTTTCCTGCCACTCACCGGAGGAAATCTACATGATTGCCAAATCAGCAAAAAGCCAATTGTCCGCTCATGACCTGGCCCTTCTGGGCGCCGGGAAGGTTGGCTATATCCGCAAGATGCGCTCCGAAGACGTCAGCGCCCGCTTTCCGGAAGCCCCCGAACTTGATCCCGGGATTGAACTCTGGGCGCTGTTTGGCGCTGACGGCACGCCGATCCTGCTGACCGATAACCGCTCCAGCACGTTTTACCGCGCTGCCGAGGATGAACTGAAAACCGTCGCCCTGCACTGATCTCCCGTCAGCTGCGAGGCGCAGGCCCCCGTGCTTGCCGGATATCCAGGCAAATGCCCGCCAACTCACACCTGCAACGGTGACTGAATTCCCGATCTGCCGGGATCGATTATCCGGCCGTGCGGACGGGTGCCGGCAGGATTATGGGTTTGTCCGGCAGGTCGTGCGTGTGGCCCGGTGCTATGCCCGCATTCAGGCGGCGTTGGACGCGGGCTCTCCGGTCAGAAAGGCATAGAGCGAAGCGGCGTTGTCGGTGGCGCGGAGTTTGGCCACCATGTCGCTGTCGCGCATGACGCGGGCGATCCGTGACAGCGCCTTGAGGTGGTCGGCGCCGGCGCCCTCGGGCGCCAGCAGCAGAAACACCAAATCAACCGGCTGATCGTCGAGGGCTTCGAAATCAACCGGATGATCGAGGCGTGCGAAGACACCAACGATGTGATCAAGCGTGGCAAGCTTGCCATGCGGGATCGCAATGCCGTTGCCAACACCCGTGGAGCCAAGCCGTTCGCGCTGGAGAATGACGTCGAACACCTCCCGCTCGCTCAGTCCGGTGACCTCCGAGGCCTTTGCCGCCAGTTCCTGCAACAATTGCTTCTTGGAGTTTGCCTTGAGCGCGGGCAGAACAGAGTTCTGCCCAATCAGATCAGCAAGCGCCATGTCACGTTCCTTGTCTCGGGCCCGCGGCGCGGGCATCGTTTTTCGCTTCATGTAATTGCAGCGGGCGACGCCGTCTCTAGCCGCGTACGGCCCGCTTGCCCGATTTCATTTCAGCAAACGCCTTCAGGATTTAACCCCACCGGCGTCAATCCAACCGATATTCCCGTCTTCCCGGCGATAAACCACATTGAGCGCATCGTTTCCGGCATTGCGGAACATCAGGATTCGTTCATCGGTCATATCAAGAGCCATGACGGCATGCGCCACGCTCATGGTGACCAGTTGCTTGGTGCTTTCCGCGATGATGGCGGGAGCATAGTCAGCCGGCACTTCGTCGACATCGTCATCACTGGCTGAATCCACCACCGCGTAGGCCAGTTCGGCATTGGTCTGCTGGCCGTTGGCGTAATGATCCTTGAGGCGGCGCTTGTAACGGCGCAACCGTTTCTCAACGCGTTCGGCGGCGGCATCAAATGCCGGCTGCGGATCCTGGCCATCGCCGGTCGCATGCAACACGACCCCGGTATCAAGATGGATCTTGCAATCGGCCGTAAACCTGGATCCGGATTTCTCCACGATGACTTGGCTCGAAAAACCGCCATCGTAATATTTCCGGACGGCACCTGTGATCTGGTCCTCAATGCGTGTCCGAAACGACTCGCCGATTTCCATATGCTTACCCGACACTCGCACGCTCATGGATAGTCCCTTCTTATTATGACTTGGGGATTTAGTCTAAGCCATGCGTCACGCTCATCCAAGCGGTTGACGACGGTCAATTGCTCCGGTCCATGTAATTTTTCACTTGACAGAACCGGATGCCCGGGAGCGCATTTCTTTCCTGCCCGGTGCGGTGCGGCTTCTACGCCGATGCGCCTACACTGTCAAGCTTGGCACGGGCCTTGCTTATTTCAACAACGATTTCAGATGATTGCCGGGCCCCGGGTCAAACAGCGGCGGCGCGGGCCCGGGCGCGCTTTTCCCGGCGGCGCTGAACCGAGGATGGAATCGCCATGGCCTCACGGTATTTCGCCACTGTTCGCCGGGCAATCTCGATCCCGGCCTGCTTGAGCAGATCAACCACATCATCATCGGAAAGCACAGCTTCGGGCGCTTCCTGCTCGACCAGCACGCGGATTCGATGCCGGACGGATTCGGCCGAATGGGCGTCGCCGCCGGCTTCGGCGGAGGCGATGGAGACGGTAAAGAAATATTTCAGTTCGAAAACGCCGCGCGGCGTGATCATGTACTTGTTCGAGGTCACGCGGCTGACGGTCGATTCATGCATGCCGATGGCTTCCGCCACGGCCTTGAGGTTGAGCGGGCGCAAATGATCGACTCCATGAAGCAGGAAGGCATCCTGCTGGCGAACGATCTCTGTCGCCACCTTCATGATGGTGCGGGCGCGCTGGTCGAGCGAACGTGCCAGCCAGTTGGCGGTCTGCAGGCATTCGCTCAGGAAATCCTGACCGTCGGCATTCCTGGCCATCTTGCCGGACACTGTGGCGAAGTAGGTCTGATTGACCAGCACCCGCGGCAAAGTGTCCGGATTCAACTCGATGGTCCATCCGCCATCGGATGCCGGCCGCACCGAGACATCGGGCACGATCATTTCGCTCGATCCGGTCTCGAACCGCGTTCCCGGCTTGGGATCAAGCGCGCGGATCTCGCCCATCATTTCAAGCAGATCTTCTTCATCGACACCACATATCCGCGTCAGTGCGGCGAAATCACGCCGCGCGAGAAGCTCGAGATTGCCGACCAAAGCCGCCATCGCCGGATCAAGCCGGTCCTTGCGCGCCAGTTGCAAGGCAAGACTTTCGGAAAGCGAGCGGGCAAAAATTCCAGCAGGTTCCAGATCCTGGAGCCGGGCGAGCACCGATTCTACCCGGTCCGAATCAGCGCCCAGCCGTTCGGTGGTTTCGGAAAGCTCACCGGTCAGGTAGCCCGCCGCATCAAGCTGGTCGGCAAGCTCTGTGGCGATCAGCCGCTCGGCCGGATCGAAGAACGCAAAGGCAATCTGTTCGGCAACGTGATCGCGCAAGGTCGGTGCACGGGCGGCGAAATCGTCGAGATCATAGCCCTCGCTGGCGTGGCCGCCATCGCTGCCGGGCATCGATTTCCAGTTGTCGATGAACTCGGGCGCGTCAACCCGTTCGGTGCCATGGTCGTCGGGAAAGACGTTCTCGTAACGGCCGTCAATCTCGGAGGTCATCCGTTCGGCCTGCGTTTCTGCCGAACCGGCCCATGTGGCGTCGTCGCCCGATTCGGATGCCTCTGCGCGAGGCTCCGGCAGGTCGCCCGGCGCATCGGCACCTGCCTCCGCGGCTTCCGATTCCGGGGTAACCAGTTCGAGCAGCGGATTTCGCTCGACCTCCTGCTCGATGAACCGTGTCAGTTCGACATGGCTGAACTGGAGCAGCCGGATCGACTGCATCAGTTGCGGCGTCATCACCAGCGATTGGCTTTGGCGCAATTGAAGTCCAGCTGACAACGCCATGGTTACGCATTACTCCCCGCTTGGGCCGAACAGGAACCGGGTGCGATCATGCCGCTCCATCCGTTTCGCGTTCCCCTGCACCTTCACCGGCACATCACTAGCCCCATCTGGCCCAAAAATTGCTTTTTTCTTCCTTCGGGTCAAGTGGCGCCTTCAAACAGGGTAAAAGCCACCGGACAGCGGGCAGAATATGCTCCCGCGGGCGGTTCGGCGGCGTTCCTGTCTGGGTGGGGTTTAATTTGAAGACTCATGCCGCAATCCAACAGGGATGCAGCGCCGGGTATTTGGAGCACGCGGCGGAAACTTTATGTTCTGAAGCTGGAGTGGTTCAGGCTGAATCATAACTCAGAGCGAGAACTGCTCGCCGAGATAATGCCTGCGGACATCGGCGTTGGCGACAATTTCCGCGGGCCGCCCGTGGGTCAGCAACACGCCCGCGTTCATGATGTAGGCGCGGTCAATCAGACCGAGCGTTTCGCGCACATTGTGATCGGTGATCAGCACGCCGATGCCCCTTCGGGTAAGATGCCGGACCAGGTCCTGGATATCGGAGACCGCAATCGGGTCAACGCCGGCAAAAGGCTCGTCAAGCAGCATGAAAGTCGGGTCGGAAGCCAGCGCACGGGCAATCTCGAGCCTGCGTCGCTCGCCGCCGGAGAGCGAAATCGATGCCGCCTTGCGCAGATGCGAGATGTGGAACTCCTCGAGCAGGTTGTCGAGCTTTTCCTCGCGCTTGGCGCGGTTCTTTTCCACGACTTCGAGAACCGCGCGGATATTGGCTTCGACACTCAGGCCGCGGAAGATCGAGGCCTCCTGCGGAAGGTAGCCGACGCCGAGACGGGCGCGGCGGTACATCGGCAAGGTTGAAACGTCGTGCCCATCGATCTCGATCGTGCCGGTGTCGACCGGAACCAGACCGGTGATCATGTAAAAGCATGTGGTCTTGCCGGCGCCATTCGGTCCCAGCAGTCCGACCGCCTCCCCCCGGCGCACGCCGAGCGAAACGCCATCCACGACGCGCCTTGATTTGTAGGATTTGGTCAGATTGCGGGCAATCAGCGTTCCGTCATAGCGCTGCGCATCCTCTGGCCCGCGTTGTGTTTCGGGTTGGTCGCGATTGCCGCCGAGCGATGAAAAAAGGGCACGGATCACTGTTTTGGTCGCGACTTCGGATCAAGCTGGATCATGACCCGGCGGCCGCAGCTGTCGAGCTTGGCCTGCCCGTCCTTCATCTGGACGGTCAGCCTGCAGCCGATGAAGACATTCTCGGCGTCGGTGAGCACGACCTTCTTGCCCGACAGCACAAGCACCTCGTTGACCATATTGAAGTTACCGGTATCGGCTGTGGCGGTCTGGGTGTCGGCCTGGATGAACACCTTGTCGTACAGTTCAATTTCGCGGATCTGGGCCGAGCCCGAGGACACCGATCCGCCGTTCTTGTCGTAATTGACGACCATCCGGCCTGCCTGGAGCAGGGTGTCACCCTGCACAACCTTGACGTTGCCTGTGAAGGTGGCCTTGCTGGTCTCTTCGTCGATCTTGAGCTCGTCGCTCTCGATCTGGATCGGTTCGTCGTTGGAAAGCGCCAGACCCGCCATTCGCTTTTCGGTGCCCTGGGCCCAGGAATCCGCGACAGGCAAGACCAGCCCGGCGGCAATCGCGACCACGGCAAGCTTCATGAAAAACAATGCGGTTCTTGTCATATCAGTTCGTCGCTCCGTCCTTCGGCTTGAGCGCCGAAGGGTTGATCGTCATGCGGACCTTATCTTTGAAAATGATGACGCGGCCCTTATCCTGCATCTTCATGGATTGCGCAACCACCGAGGCCTCGCCAGACCGGATCGAGACCGGATCGGAGGTAGTCAAATTGCCAGCAGCCAGATCGATGTCGGCCGACTGCAGCCTGGCTTCCATGCCTGTCTCGCTGACCACGGTGAAGGCCTTGTCGAACACCAGCGTCTGCCCGGCTCTGTCATAGACGCCGCTCTCGGCATTGAGAACGGCGTTGTCGTCTTCGGCCACGGGCAGATCGGCGACGATCTCTTCAAGCACGATCACATCCGGGGTGGCCAGATCCTGAATCGCCCGCGCGGCCCGCATGTTGTAGGGTCTTGCATCCGACCCCTGACCGCTCATCACCGGATTCAGCATGACCAGCTTTCCGTCACGCAGGGACACGGATTCGATCTCCACTCCCTCCGGTCCCAGCGAATCCAGCCAGGAAACCGCGACAAACCCGATGACAATGAGGGCCGCCAGCACCGGCAACAGGATCTTGAGCATCCGCACCAGCCGGGTATGCCTCAGCGCAAGCCGGTACTCGGCATGCGACCGGCCGGCGTAAGCGCCGTTGCCCGGTATTCCTGAAACTGTCGAGGCGGTCATCTGCTGTTGCGGTCCCAAAGGTTATCAGCGCCAGGCGGGCACTCCCGACCATCGAGGCCAGGCGAATGTTGCGGATGGCTTCGCATGCCAATATGGTAATTTTGCGAAGCAGTTGATACAATTTGCCATGCATCGGCCACGATGGCAAAGCAATGCCGTAACCGTTCATTTTCATATGTTGTTGTCTTTCGTGCATCGACGACTGCCGGGCGCGGCTCAATCGGAGAAAACCTCGTGACAGATCCGGAACGTCTCACCGATCGCCGCCGCATCAGGCGCAAGCTCAGCTTCTGGCGAATCTTGACCGTGCTGATCCTGATTGGGGTGGCGACAGCGCTGGCGTTGAACTACGCGGAACCAGGCCGGCGCAACGACCATATCGCCCGCATCGACATCAGCGGCGTCATCACCGACAATCAGCAACTCCTCGACCTGATTGAGGATGCATCGGACAATGATGCGGCCAAGGCAATCGTGGTTTCCATCTCGTCGCCCGGCGGCACAACCTACGGCGGCGAGCAGATCCACAAGGCACTGGTGGAAGCCGGAAAATCCAAGCCGGTGGTCGCCGACATTCACACCCTGGCCGCCTCCGCCGGCTACATGATCGCGGCCTCCACCGACCATATCGTCGCCGGAGAAAGCTCGATCGTCGGCTCCATCGGGGTGATTTTCCAGTATGCCCAGGCGCGGGAACTGCTCGACAAGATCGGTGTGCGGCTTGAGGAAATCAAATCCTCGCCGCTCAAAGCCGAACCGTCGCCCTTCCACGATACCAGCGAAGAAGCCAAGGCGATGATCCGTTCCATGGTGCTCGACAGCTATGACTGGTTTGTCGATCTGGTGGCGGCAAACCGCAAGATGGATCGCGCGGATGTGCTGGCGCTGGCCGACGGCTCGATTTTCACCGGGCGGCAAGGCCTAAAGAACGGCCTTGTCGATGCGCTCGGTGGCGAGGCAGAAATCCGCGCCTACCTGAAAAGCCGCGGAATCGACGACAAACTGGAGATTGTCGACTGGAAAACCGCGGATTCGACATCAAGCCTGCTGTTTGGCGGCGGCGCGGCAAGCCTGCTGCAGCAATTCATGGGCATGCCGCAGACACTGACACATGAAATCGACCGGCTGTCGGGCGGCAAGTTGTTCCTTGACGGTCTTGTGTCCGTTTGGCAGGTTGGCGGGCAGTCGGAGAGTTCAGAGTAGGGGGAAACCAAAATGATCAAATCGGAACTGGTTCAAGCGGTTGCGGCGCGAAATCCGCATCTCTATCACCGGGATGTCGAAAATATCGTCAACGCCGTACTGGACGAGATCACCGATGCTCTCTCCGATGGCAACCGTGTCGAGTTGCGCGGCTTTGGGGCGTTTTCGGTCAAGAACCGTCCGCCGCGCTCGGGCCGCAACCCGCGCACCGGCGAACCGGTGTTTGTGGAAGAGAAATGGGTGCCGTTCTTCAAGACCGGCAAGGAATTGCGTGAACGTCTCAACCCGGACGACAAGGACTGAGCTTGCGCTGACTGCAGCGTGGCCCTATCTGATGCGGATCAGTCAAGCGGCTTGAGAGGTGGCGCTGTCATCACGATTGCCGTAATGGCCGGCATTAACGATGACAAGGCCCGGACAGCCCAAGGGATTGCGGGCTTTCAAAGAACTGGATCGAGACATGATCAAACGTATCATCGCACTGGCAATTTTTGTGCCCCTGGGCATCGTTCTCATCATGTTGTCGGTGGCCAACCGCACGGCGGTGACACTGTCTCTCAATCCGTTTGATCCGGCCGACACGGTGCTGTCCGTGACGCTGCCGTTTTTCGTGTTTCTGTTTGCAGCTCTCATCATCGGCATGATCATCGGGTCGCTGGCGACATGGGTCAAGCAGGGCAAGCACCGCAAACAGGCCCGCGTCAAAGCCAATGAAGCGGTCAAATGGCACACCGAAGCCGATCGCGAAAAGGCCAAGGCCCAGGAAATCGCGGCAGCCCTGCCTGCACCGGACAAGCGCAACGCTGCCTGAGACTCGAGCAAGGCGGGAAGGTCTCAGCACATTTCCGGTGCCGGCACACCCAAGTCAGTTTGTGTGTCGCAAGCGTAATCAACACATTTGACTTGAGGGCGGCAGGGCAACCCAACGGGCGGGGTCGTGGAGAAAATCTGCGATCGAGACTGTCGTGGCGTCTCTGACGAGTCCTCCCGATCCGGCCATGTCGTCACGCTTTTCCGTTACTCGAAGACTTCCTTCGCCTTGCCTTCTTCGATGCGGAGCTGCAACTGCTGCACTTGCCGTTCCATGTCGCGCATAGCTTCGGTCAGCCTCAACATGTTGGTTGTCGTGTCGTAACCATACCGCACACTAGATCCAACCCGGACGGGGCGCTCTACCTCCGTCTCCGCGTCGGGCGCCTCGATCACCATGCCCGCAGCCTGGACGACTTCGCCCGCCCCGACCAGCCTTTGCAGAGTTCGCTCGGCGGCTGACAGCTTGCAATAGTCTTCGTAGCTCAGAAGATCGGTCTTCATTTTCGGGGCCTCCTGCCTTTCAACAGTTCCTGAACGCCCTGGGGCAGCGTCTTTTATCCGGCGCGAACGAGCACATCGAGGTGATTTTCCATTTCACCCGCAGCTTCCAGGCCAATCATTAGGATAACCCAATCATTGGCATCGTGGCCGATCACGAAGGCGACATCCCAGCCGTCCAGTACTTCGCGTACCCTTACATCTCCAAAACAGCGATCTCGCGGCGAGTTTGGAAGGGCTTTTAGGTTTCCCGCGATCCTCTCCTGCAGTTCAGGTGCAATCTGATGAGAAAGGAAGTCGAACTCACATTGTTCGGTCGTATCGACAACGACTTTCAGACCCCGATTCCTGAACTGCTTTCGGACATGCGATCTTCGCCCCCAAGACTGCAGAATAGCCCATTGTCCACCCGGCCTCAACTCCCAGGCGCCTCAGCCCGCATGCTCGTGTCCATGCCCGGCTAAAGCGCCCGGGCTGCCTGCGGAGCGGTATTCCTGCCAGGCCTGAACAAGAATTAGCTGGGCCGAGCGCAGGAACAGGCCGGCCATGAGCAAAGCGACGACGAGGTCGGGCCATGCCGATGCGGTGAGCCAGACCGCAGCACTTGCGACCATCACCGCGACGTTGCCGATCGCGTCATTGCGCGAACAGAGCCAGACGGAGCGCACATTTGCATCGCCATCCTTGTAGCGCATCAGCAGAAACACGCTGGCCAGATTTGCCGCGAGCGCGAGCAGGCCGATCGAGCCCATGATCCCGGCGCTGGGCACACCCAGTATTAACACCTGGTAGGCGGTCGAGCCGAACACCCAGAGCCCCATGGCCAGCAGACTGAAGCCCTTCAGCAAGGCTGCGGTGGAGCGGACCCTGATGCTCATGCCGATCACCGCAAGGCTCAATCCGTAGGTCAGCGCGTCGCCGAGAAAATCCAGCGCATCGGCCTGCAAGGCCTGAGAGCCTGCCAGCTGGCCTGCCGACATCTCGACGAAGAACATGGCTGCGTTGATGACAATCACGGTCCACAAGACGCGCTTGTAGGACGTGTCCATGCCGTCGAAGCGCGGGTTGCCGGAACAGCCGCAGGCTTGGGTTTCTCGGCCACAGGAAGGGGCGCTCAGGGTGGGGGTATCTGCCATTTCATGGTCCTTGCCTTGTTGGAGGCACGACATATAATCCCTCTAGCAGCTATAGGTTCAAGAGGTAATTTTGATGTTTTCCATCGGCGAGCTTTCCAAACGCACCGGCGTAAAAATCCCGACCATTCGCTACTACGAGCAGATGGGATTGATCGATGCTCCGGAACGCTCTGACGGCAATCAGCGGCGATATTCAACAGACGGGCTGAAACGGCTGTCGTTTATCCGCCATTCCCGCGCATTGGGGTTTTCCATCGAGGACATCAAAGGCTTGCTGGAACTCAGTCAGCACCCGGAGAAGCCGTGCCATGACGCCCACAATCTGGCCGCTCGCCGTCTTGACGATGTCCGGGCAAGGATTGCCAAGCTGCGGCGCCTGGAACGCGAGCTGCAACGAATTTCCGATTGTGACGCCAACACCGTCGCCCACTGCGCGGTGATCGAGACACTGGCCGATCACAGCCTGTGCGAGACGGATCACTGAGCGGGACTATGGGCAACCGGATGCAGCGACGCGGTGACCGGTCAAAAGCACCGGCATTGTTTCCTGCGCCCGCTGACCACCGGACCTTCCAATGCATGTCGCGCAAAGTGTACGGCGGTTTTGCGACAACGATCTGCAAAAACAAAGAGTTGACCCGCGTCACCTGAATCCGTTTGAAAGCGAAGCGTGTTAGACCCCCGCGGCCCTGGCGCTGACCACCTCGTTGAACCTGGTGAAGAACTGGCCGGCGAGCTTTTTCGAGGTGGAATCGATCAGGCGGGAGCCGAGCTGGGCGATCTTGCCGCCGACCTGCGCGTTTACAACATAGTTCAGCACGGTTTCCGCGCCGTCCTCGACAAGCTTCACATCGGCGCCGCCCTTGGCGAAACCGGCGATGCCGCCCTTGCCTTCGCCCGCGATGGTGTAGCTTTCGGGCGCGTTAATGTTTTCCAGTGTCACCTCGCCCGAAAACTTGGCCGACACCGGTCCGATCTTGATCTTGACGGTGGCCGACATCTCGGTGTCGGAGCTCTTTTCGAGAGATTCACAGCCCGGAATACACTCGCGCAGAACTTCGGGATCGTTCAGCGCTTCCCAGACCAGCTGGCGCGGTGCAGCGATACGTTCTTCGCCGTTCATTTCCATTGGACAAGTCCCTCCCTGATTGCTGCCCTATCTATGCAAAGCGAAAACGGCTTTGCCAAGTGCATATCGGGTTGCTATGTCCAAACTCTCATGAAATCGCGGGTCATGACGCCTTGGAGGGTCTGGCCACGCACACAAACCGGACATTTCCAACCTTGGCCGACAAGCGCACCCAAAAGCCACGACGCGGAGGTCCCGCCAAACCCAGGGACGCCAGGCCGGGCGACGGCAAGCCAGCGGGTGGACCGCGCGGCAAACCGGGTCGTGACGCAAATCCGGCCGAGAAACCGTCACGTGCCAAAAAACCGCAGATCGCAGGCGCTCCCCCAAGAGCCGTGACAGCCAAGCCGGTTTATAACGCGCCTGTGTTTGACAAACGCGGCACGGACAAGCGTGGACCAGCCCAACCGCAAGCGCCGATCAGGCCGCTGATCAAGCGCAGCGGAGCGTTGCCACGGCAGACCGCGCCGGTGATTTTGGAAACCGGCAACGAGGACGGCTACCAGCTCATCGACATGGGCCTGAACGCGGCCGGCGAGGGCGAGAAGCTCGAGCAATATGGAAGCCTGCGCATTGTCCGACCCGAGGCGCAGGCGCTGTGGAGCCGCGGGTTGCCCGATTCCGAATGGAACAAGGCGGACGCGGTGTTTACCGGCGACACCGACGAGGACGGCATCGGACGCTGGGCCTTTCCAGGCGTCCCGCTGGGCGAAACCTGGCCGATGAAACTGCTCGGAGTCGATTTTCACGGACGGCTGACCTCGTTCCGCCATGTCGGGGTATTTCCCGAGCAGATCGCCCACTGGCGCTGGATGGCAGATCAGATCACCGAGGCCAAGCGACCGCTGAAAGTGCTCAACCTGTTTGGCTATACCGGCGTCGCCTCGCTGGTGGCGGCCCATGCCGGGGCGGAGGTCACCCATGTCGACGCCTCGAAAAAGGCCATCGGCTGGGCCCGGGAAAACCAGGCCCTGGCGCGGCTCAATGACAAGCCGATCCGCTGGATCTGCGAGGATGCGATGAAATTCATTGCGCGCGAGGAACGCCGCGGCAACCACTACGACATCATTCTCACCGATCCGCCAAAATTCGGGCGTGGTCCGAATGGCGAAGTCTGGCAGCTGTTCGAGCATCTGCCGCTGATGCTCGATATCTGCCGGGAACTCCTGAGCCCGAAGCCGGTGGGGCTGGTGCTGACGGCGTACTCGATCCGGGCCTCGTTCTACGCCATCCACGAACTGATGCGCGAGACCATGCGCGGCGCCGGCGGACGGGTGGAATCGGGAGAACTGATCATCCGCGAGAGCGGCAAGCCCGATCCGGACGAATGCCGCGCGCTGTCAACCTCCCTGTTTGCCCGGTGGCTGCCCCAATGAGTGATCACGCAACCCATAACGACAAGGTCCGTGTTGGCCAGGTCAAGGAAATCACCAGCCTGTCCAATCCGGTGATCAAGGACATTCGCGCGCTGTCGATGAAAAAGCACCGCGACGAGACCGGTACTTTCCTTGCCGAGGGACTGAAGCTGGTGATCGACGCGATCGAGCTGGGCTGGTCCATCCGCACGCTGATCTACGCCAAGGGCCAGCGCGGCAAGGACCAGGTTGAAAAGATCGCGGCGCTGACGATTGCGCGCGGCGGGCTTGTGCTGGAAGTCAGCGACAAGGTGCTGACCGCGATCACGCGGCGCGACAATCCGCAGGCGGTCATCGCCGTGTTCGAGCAGAAACTGGCGACACTTGAGGCCGTCAGGATGGCACCGGACGACACCTGGGTGGCGCTCGACCGGGTGCGCGATCCGGGCAATCTGGGCACCATCATCCGCACCGCGGATGCGGCCGGCGCAGCGGGCGTGATGCTGATTGGCGACACCGTCGACCCATTTTCGACCGAGACCGTGCGCGCCACCATGGGCTCGATCTTCGCCGTGCCACTGGTCCGGGTCAGCGAGGCCGAATTTCTGGCCTGGTCGAAAAAAGCCGAGCCGCTTGTGGTCGGCAGCCATCTCAAGGGCAGCGTCGATTACCGCTCCATCGGCTACAAGGGCCGGCCGGTGATTCTGCTGATGGGCAACGAGCAGCAAGGCCTGCCCGACACGCTGGCCAAAGCCTGCGGCAAACTGGCCCGCATCCCGCAGACGGGCCGGGCGGATTCGCTCAATCTGGCGATCGCCACCGGGGTGATGCTGTTTGAGGCGCGCCGCCACCTGCTTGATCTCGCAGAGCCCGCCGCGACCGGAAAGACCCCATCGTGACAAAATCGCTGCCAAGACGGATCGTTCCGATGCTGACGTTGGTCGCGGGCACTGTAGCGCTCGATCAGATGATCAAATGGCTGGTCGAAACACGGTTGCCGTTTCAGGAATTCTTGCCGGTGGCGCCGATGCTGGCACTCTACCGCACCTGGAACGAGGGCATTGCGTTTTCGCTGCTGCGCGACATGCCTGATCGCTGGCTGCTGGTGCTGACCGGTCTGGTGATCGTCTTCGTTTCCCATCTCTGGTGGCGTAACCCGCCAGGGCGGGCGATCGCGCATCTGGGCTATGGCCTGATCATCGGCGGCGCCGCCGGCAATCTGATCGACCGGGCTGTTTATGGCCATGTGGTCGACTACATCCTGTTTCACACCGAAACCTGGTCCTTCGCCGTGTTCAATCTCGCGGACAGCTTCATTACCATTGGCGCAGTGCTGATTGTGCTGGATGAAGCGATCATGGCGATCAGAGAGCGCAAAAGCCGCGACTAGTGGTGCGATCCTGACAGATGGTTCCCATCTGTCAGGACAAATCGCCCCACCAGATCAATAGCTTGTGGGCTGACTTTTCGAAACCGATAGGTATCATCTGTTTCGGTCAGACCACTAGGAACCTGCCCAACTTTGCCGGCCTTGATCTTGATATCCGGGCGGGCCAGTCTGAACCAACAAACCACGAGGAGTTTTCATGCAAGACCGTTTCAAGGGCATTTTGCTCACCCGCGACGAGAACAAGGTGATGTCAGTCAATGTGACAGAACTTGGCCTTGATGATCTGATGGAAGGCGACGTGGTCGTCGAGGTCGAATGGACCACCGTCAACTACAAGGATGGTCTGGCCATCACCGGCAAGGGCCCGGTGGTGCGACGCTGGCCGATGGTGCCTGGCATCGACTGCGCCGGCACCGTGGTGAGTTCGCACAATGATCGCTTCAAGCCCGGCGACAAGGTAATTCTCAACGGCTTTGGCGTCGGCGAAGTTCATACCGGCGCCTATGCGGCCTACGCGCGGCTGAAAGGCGACTGGCTGATTCCGATGCCCGAGGGCATGGATGGCCGTTCGGCGATGGCGATCGGCACTGCGGGCTACACCGCCATGCTGTCGGTGATGGCGCTCGAACGCCACGGCATCACGCCCGATCGCGGTCCGGTGGTGGTCACTGGCGCCAATGGTGGCGTCGGCACGGTGGCGATCGCGGTGCTTGGCAAGCTCGGTTACGAGGTCATTGCATCAACCGGTCGCCCTGAAGAGGCCGATTTCCTCAAGAGCCTCGGCGCTTCGGAAATCATCCATCGCGATGAATTGTCGGGCCCGGCCAAGCCGCTCGCCAAGGAACGCTGGGCCGGTGGCGTCGACGCGGTCGGCAGTCACACGCTGGCCAATGTGTTGTCGATGACCTCCTATGGCGGCGCGGTCACGGCCTGCGGTCTGGCGCAGGGCATGGATCTGCCGGCATCGGTTGCGCCGTTCATCCTGCGTGGCGTTTCGCTGCTCGGCATCGATTCGGTGATGGCGCCGCTGGCGCTGCGCCAGGAAGCCTGGTCGCGCCTGGTCAAGGACCTGGACGTTTCCAAGCTCACTGCGCTGTCGACCGAAATCGGCTTCGACGGCATTGTCGATGCAGCCCACTCCATCATCGACGGCAAGGTTCGCGGTCGGGTGGTGATCAATATGAAACAGGCAAATGCGTAATCTCTAAAATTTGAGGCTTTTGCTGAAATCTTTGCTTACCGGGCCCGTGGTATTCACGGGTCCATGAGCACAGAACCGCGACGACTCCAAGACGCACTTCACCGGGCCCTGACCCAGCCGGTAGCGACACAGTCACACGCGCCGGAGGTGATCCCGGCGGTGCGATATCCGGTCCCGGGCGCTGCGGCGAGCCAGCGCGGGGCGGACACCGATACGCCGGGAAGTGCCTCGGGGGCCCTGTTTGCGGTATCGGCCGCGATGGCGGCAACGGCGCTTTCGGTGGCGTTCAATGCTCCGGCCTTGCTGCTAGCCTCGGTCGCGGGGCTGACGGTGTATGCCGCCACGCCTTTGCTGCAACGCTCGGTCAAGCACACCGTGTCGGGACATCCGGCGCGCGCCATGGCCGAAAAGGCAGCACTTGCGGAACGTGACATCGACCGCAATTGGGAACTGGGCGAGTTTTCAGGCCAGTTGATCACGGTCTTTGACGTGCTCGGCGACATGGTCACCGCCTGCAATCTGGATGGCCGCATCGTCTACGCCAACGAAACGTTCCGGAGCGTGACGGGTTGCGACAATCCGACCGGGCTGACGCTCTCCATGGCGGGCATCGAACCGGTCGAGACCGGGGAAACCGGCGCCCGCGAACTGGTGCTGGGCGAAGGCGCGGACCAGACGATCTGGACATGGCATGAAACAGCCTCACGCGATCCGTCTTCCGGAGATCTGTTTGTCAATTGCATCGCCCGCAATGTCACCGCTACGCGCAGGGCCGAGGCTGAACTGGTCGAGGCGCGGGAAAAGGCGGAAGCCGCCAACCACGCCAAATCGCGTTTTCTGGCCACCGTCAGCCATGAAATCCGCACGCCGCTCAACGGCATTCTGGGCATGACCCATCTTCTCTCGCAAACCGAGACGACTCCGGAGCAGGCAAGCTACCTCAAGACCGCGCGCGAATCCGGCCAGTCGCTGCTCTCCCTGATCGAGGACCTGCTCGACGTCACATCCATTGAGGCCGGCAGGCTGCATCTGCGCCATGAGCAGGGTGATCTCGAAGAGCTGGTGAACGGGGTTTGCGAACTGATGGCTTCACGCGCCCACGAAAAGGGCATCGACATCGCTGTCCATATCGCGCCCGAGGCGCCCCGGCGGATCACATCCGACATCGGCCGGCTCAGGCAGGTGCTGTTCAACCTTGTCGGCAACGCCATCAAATTCACCGAGACCGGCGGCGTGCTGATCGAAGTCGGGCGTGAAGACACCGAACTGAGCTTTATTGTCTCCGACACGGGGCCGGGCCTGAAAGACGCAGACAAGGACCGGATCTTCAACGAGTTCGAACGCGCAGACAATGGCCCGACCCGCAAGCATGGCGGCGCCGGACTGGGACTGGCGATCTCCGCACGGATCGTGGCGGCGCTAGGCGGTCGCATCGGCGTCACCTCGACGCCCGGTCAGGGCAGCACATTCCAGTTCACCGCACCGGTGAGGGAACTTGCCGAACCTGAAGCCAGCAAGCCAGTGCATGGGCCGCTCGCCGACCGCACGGTGCTGGTGATCGCTCCCAAAGGTCCGGTTTCCACGGCGTTGAAATGGACTGTCCGCGATCTGGGCGGCATTGCCGAAACCGCTGATGATGCGGAAACCATGATGTCGGCGCTGACACAGCTGTTCCGCTCCGGTGCAACGCTCAGCGACATCATTGTCGACCGGAGGCTGGCCGACCGCGCAGAGGCGCTGCTGTCGGCCGCGCCGCCCGAATTTGCCACGAACGTCGCCCGCACCCTGGTGATCGCGCCCGAAGACAGCCGCGATCTCGACAGCCACACCGGACATGGGGCGGATGCATGGCTGGTGCGGCCGGTGCGGCGGGAATTGCTGATCAATGTCCTGACCCGCCGCGATGACCGGGACGACCGGGAAAGATTGAGCGCAAAGCAGCGCCCTGCGGTGCTTGAACGTGGCTCCGGTAATCCGACGCTGGATATTCTTCTGGCGGAAGACGATCCGGTCAACGCACTGGTGGTGCGCACCATGCTGGCGCGCCAGGGGCACCGCGTAACGGTGGTCGGAAACGGTCGCGACCTTGTGTGTGAAGCCATGGAGCGTCCCGGCGGTGTGCCGAACTACGATCTTGTCATCACCGACTTGTCGATGCCGAAGCTCGATGGGCGCAGCGCAATCGTTCATATCCGCGCCGAAGAGGAGGCTGGCCAGCTCTCGCGGCTGCCCGTCATCGTGCTGTCGGCCGATGGACAGGCTTCGACCCGCGACGATCTGCTGGCGGCAGGCGCCGACGGCCACGCCGAAAAACCGGTCGATCCGGACTGGTTGCTCCAGCTTGCAACCGTTACCGCGCGCAAAAGATCGGTCGCTGCAGGCTGATCACAGGCACGAAAATGCGGAATCACCTCGAAATGACCACATACGGGATGGCAAATGTCACTCGGATGTCGCAGAATCATGGTTGAAACCCGCCATCACCTAGCGGGAGAATACCCATGGAAACGCAAGTGCAACGGTCTTTGTCAAAGCCCTTCCTCGCACCGATTGCGAAATTTCAACCGGCGGCCCAGGTCCTGGGACGCATCGGAGCGCTGGAAGTGCGGCTTGCAGCCACGCTGAGCGAAGTCGAAGCAGCGCAAGCGCTGCGCTACCGCGTGTTTGTCGAGGAGATGGGGGCGCGGCTGCCGGCGGACGCCATGAAGCAGAAACGCGACTATGACACCATCGACCGCTACTGCGATCACCTGATCGTGCTTGATACGGCGATTGCCGGTGAGCCCGAGGATCAGATTGTCGGCACTTACCGGTTGCTCCGGCAGGAAGTGGCGGCGCGCCATGACGGGTTCTATTCGCAGAGCGAATTCGATGTCATGGATCTGGTCGGACGCAATCCGGATAAACGCTTCCTGGAGCTTGGACGTTCCTGTGTGCTGCGCGAGTACCGCACCCGCCGCACGCTTGAAGCGCTGTGGCAAGGCAACTGGGCCTATGCGCTGGGCCATGGCGTCGACGTGATGTTCGGATGCGCCTCGTTTCCCGGCGACAAGCCCTATGCCCACGCGCTGGCGCTGTCATTCCTCAACCAGACAGCGGCTGGAAATGCTGACTGGAGCGTGCGCGCCATTGCCGGCCGCGGCCTGTCGATGGACATGATGCCGGTCGAAGCGATCAATCCGCGCGGCGCCATCGCCGCGATGCCACCGCTGGTCAAGGGCTACCTGAGAGTTGGAGCACTGGTTTCGGGCGAGGCCGTGGTCGATGTTGCTTTCCGCACCACCGATATTCTGGTGATGCTGCCGATCCGGCAGATCAACGGCCGTTATATCAATCACTACGGCGCCGACGCATCGCGGTTCGCGGCCTGAGCAAGGCCGCATGACCGGGATCAGAAAACCTGAGGTCCGGTCACTTGCTTGAACCAGAGCTTTCCGCTCTTCAGCTCGCCGCGTTGTAGGCGGCGATGGCGGCCATGTTGACGATGTCGGAGTCCTTGGCGCCCATCGAGACGATCTGCACCGACTTGTTGAGCCCTACCAGCAGCGGCCCGATGACGGTGGAGCCACCGAGTTCCTGCAGCATCTTGGTGGAAATCGAGGCCGAGTGGAATGCCGGCATGACCAGCACATTGGCCGTGCCCGACAGCCTGCAGAACGGATACTGCGCGAGCACCTTGGGGTTGAGCGCCACATCGGCGGCCATCTCGCCGTCATACTCGAAATCAACCCGGCGCTTGTCGAGAATCTTGACCGCGTCGCGGACCCGTTCCGAGCGTTCTCCGGTCGGATGACCGAAGGTGGAATAGGCCAGCATCGCCACACGCGGCTCATAACCAAGCCTCCGTGCCATGCCGGCAGCTTCCTCGGCGATGTCGGCCAGCTCTTCCGAATTCGGCATATCGATTACCGCGGTATCGGCGACAAACACGGTGCGCCCCCGGCACAGCGCCAAAGACACACCGATGGTCCGGTGTCCCGGCTTGACGTCGATGCAGCGGCGGACATCCTCCAGAGCGGTCGAATAGTTTCGTGTGGTGCCGGTGACCATCGCGTCGGCATCACCCAGTGCCACCATGCAGGCGCCAAAATGGTTGCGGTCGGTGTTGATCAACCGCTGACAGTCGCGGTGCAGATAGCCTTTGCGCTGCAGCCGGGCATAAAGGTAATCGGTGTAGGCCTCGACCCGGCGCGACACCCGGGCATTGACCAGCTCGATACCGGGACGGTCGAGATCGATACCCGCAAGCTTCGCGGTCTCGCGCATCTGCTCCTCGCGGCCCAGAAGGCAGGCTGTGCCAAGCCGCTGGTTTACATAGGATACCGCTGCGCGCATGACCTGTTCTTCCTCGCCCTCGGCAAAGACGACGCGGCGCGGATGACGACGGACGCGCTCATAAAGCCGTTGCAAGGTGGAGGCGATCGGATCGCGCCGGGCCGAAAGTTCCTGCGCATAGGCATCCATGTTGAGGATCGGCTTCTGGGCCACGCCTGACTCCATCGCCGCCTTGGCGACTGCGACCGGAACGGCCGAGATCAGCCGCGGATCGAACGGCACCGGAATGATGTATTGCGGACCGAAGCGCGGCCGCACCCCCTGATAGGCAGCCGCCACATCGTCCGGCACGTCCTCGCGGGCGAGCTCGGCCAGCGCATTGGCGGCAGCGATCTTCATGTCGTCATTGATCGTTGACGCCCGCACATCGAGCGCGCCGCGGAAGATATAGGGAAAGCCCAGGACATTGTTGACCTGGTTGGGATAATCGGAACGGCCGGTGGCCATGATGGCGTCATTGCGGATTGCAGCCACTTCTTCAGGCGTGATCTCCGGGTCAGGATTTGCCATGGCAAAGATGATCGGATTTTTCGCCATCGAACGGATCATGTCTTCGGTCAGTGACCCCTTGACCGAAAGGCCGAGCACCACATCGGCGCCGTCCATGGCGTCTGCCAGCGAGCGCGCCTTGGTCTCGGCGGCATGGGCCGATTTCCACTGGTTCATGCCTTCGGTGCGGCCCTGGTAGATGACGCCTTTGGTGTCGCACATGATGATGTTGTCGGGCGTAAAGCCCATGGCCTTGATCAGCTCGACGCAGGCCACTGCCGCAGCACCCGCACCATTGCAGACCAGCCTGGTTGTCTTGAGATCGCGATCAGTCAGGTGCAGCGCGTTGATCAGACCGGCAACGGCAATGATGGCGGTGCCGTGCTGGTCGTCATGGAACACCGGGATGTCCATGGCCTCGCGCAACCGTTGCTCGATGATGAAGCAATCGGGCGCCTTGATGTCCTCGAGATTGATGCCGCCGAAGCTGGCGCCGAGAAAGCGTACACAATTGACGAACTCGTCGACATTCTCGGTGTCGACTTCCAGATCGATGGAATCGACATCGGCAAAGCGCTTGAACAGCACTGCCTTGCCCTCCATCACCGGTTTGGAGGCGAGCGCGCCGAGATTGCCCATGCCGAGAATAGCGGTGCCGTTGGAAATCACCGCCACCAGGTTGCCCTTGGCGGTATAATCGAAAGCACGGGACGGATCCTCGGCAATGGCCTTGACCGGAACCGCCACGCCGGGCGAATAGGCCAGCGACAGGTCGCGCTGCGTCGCCATCGGCTTGGTCGGATTGATTTCGAGTTTGCCCGGCCGGCCGCGGGCGTGAAAATCCAGCGCCTCCTGGTCCGTCACAGCTGAAATCGAGCGATCTGACTTGTCCGTCCCTGGCATAGTATCCATCCCGTTGTGGGCGACCTTGTGTATGGTGCCTCGTCCCTGTTGTCTTTGTCCTCTTCCCACCGTTAGGGTGGTTGGATCAGGCTGTAAAGCCGACGATCCGCTGAAACTTACATCGCAAACCGCTGAAAACCCAAGGCAGATACCCGCTCTTGAACGCAGAAAACCCGCTCACTCCCGCCATATTGACAACCGCCCAGCTCGCCACCGCGGAAAGCCGCGCCACCGCGACGCCGATGATGGAGCAGTTCATCGAGATCAAGGCGGCCAATCCGGATTCGCTGCTGTTCTACCGGATGGGCGATTTCTACGAATTGTTCTTCGAGGACGCGGTGGACGCCTCGCGGGTGCTCGGCATCACGCTGACCAAGCGCGGCCAGCATCTGGGGCAGGACATTCCGATGTGCGGCGTGCCAGTGCATGCCGCCGACGACTATCTTCAGAAACTGATTTCGCTGGGATTCCGGGTCGCCGTGTGCGAGCAGACCGAGGATCCGGCGGAGGCCAAGAAACGCGGCGCGAAATCGGTTGTCCGGCGCGACGTGACGCGGCTGGTGACGCCGGGAACGCTGACCGAGGAGAGGTTGCTCGATCCGTCGCAGTCAAACTTCCTGATGGCCCTGGCGCGGATCAAGGGTTCAGGCGACGCGCAGTTCGGGCTGGCCTGGATCGATATTTCAACCGGCGCGTTCCATGTCGCTGAAAGCCGCCCAGCGAGGCTTCTCGCCGATATCGCCCGGGTCGAGCCGAGCGAACTGATTCTGGCGGAGAACGTGTTCCACGATCCTGAAATCCGGCCGCTGATCGACCAGATCGGACGGGTGGCGGCACCGCAGCCGGCGGTGCTGTTTGACAGCGCCACCGCCGAGGGGCGGATCTCGCGGTTTTTCGAGGTCGGATCGCTCGACGGTTTCGGCAGCTTTTCACGCGCTGAACTGGCGGCTGCCGCGGCCGTCATCGCCTATGTCGAGAAAACCCAGATTTCCGAGCGCCCGCCGCTGGGGCGTCCCGAGCGCGAAAGCGACGGCGCGCGGATGTTCATCGACCCGGCGACACGGGCCAATCTCGAGCTGGTCCGCACGCTTTCGGGCGAGCGGCAGGGCAGCCTGATCAAGGCAATCGACCGGACTGTGACCGGCGGCGGCGGGCGCAAGCTTGCCGAATGGCTGATGGCGCCGCTGACCGATCCCGACGCCATCAATGCCCGGCTTGACGGCGTCTCCTGGCTGATCGCCGAGCAGTCGCTGACCGACACGCTCAGGCGAGCGCTCAAGGGCGTTGCCGACATGCCGCGCGCCTTGTCGCGGCTGGCGCTCAATCGCGGCGGCCCGCGTGATCTCGGCGCGATCCTGACCGGCGTCAGGGCCGCTGGCGACATCGCCAGGGTGTTTGAAGCCGGCGACGCGCCTGATCATCTCGCCAAGGCCGTGACCGCACTCAAGGCGCTTCCCGACGAGATCAGCGTCCGGCTGTCAGCAACGCTTGATGATGAACTGCCCTTGATGAAGCGCGACGGCGGATTTGTCCGCACCGGGTATTCGGCGGAACTTGATGAACTTCGGGCCTTGCGCGACCAGTCGCGGCGGGTGATCGCAGGACTGCAGCTCTCCTATGCTGAGGAGACCGGGGTCCGCGCGCTGAAGATCAAGCACAACAACATGCTTGGCTATTTCATCGAGGTCACCGCCCAGAATGCCGGGCCGCTGACGACAGGCGACGAGGCGAAATCCCGCTTCATCCATCGCCAGACCATGGCTAACGCCATGCGCTTCACCACCACGGAACTTTCCGACCTCGAGACCCGCATCGCCAATGCAGCGGGCGAAGCGCTGACCATCGAGCTTGCCGCCTTTGACGAGTTGGTGAAGCTCGCAGTAGTCCACGCCGATGCGATCAAGGCGGCAGCGGATGCGCTGTCGGTGATCGATGTGACGGCGGCGCTGGCGGAATTGGCAAGCGAACAGGGCTATGCGAGGCCGAGGGTTGACGACAGCCTCGCCTTCGAGATCATCGCAGGGCGGCACCCGGTGGTCGAACAGGCGCTCCGGCGCCAGGCCGCACAACCGTTTGTCGCCAATGATTGCGATCTTTCACCCCCCAACGAAACCGGCGAAGGCGGGTCGATCTGGCTGCTGACCGGGCCCAACATGGGTGGTAAATCAACTTTTCTCAGACAGAACGCGCTGATTGCGATCCTGGCGCAATTGGGATCCTTCGTGCCTGCGGGCGCGGCTCATATCGGTGCGGTCGACCGGCTGTTTTCGCGGGTTGGCGCCTCGGACGATCTGGCGCGCGGACGCTCGACCTTCATGGTCGAGATGGTGGAGACGGCGGCGATCCTCAACCAGGCCGGCCCGCGCTCACTGGTCATTCTCGACGAGATCGGGCGCGGCACCGCCACCTTTGACGGGCTGTCGATCGCCTGGGCGGCGGTCGAGCACCTGCACGCGCAAAATCGCTGCCGGGGCTTGTTCGCCACGCATTTCCACGAGCTGACCGCGCTGTCGGAAAAATTGCCGCGGCTTTCCAACGCCACCATGAAGGTCAAGGAATGGCAGGGCGAAGTCGTCTTCCTGCACGAGGTCGGACCCGGTGCCGCAGACCGCTCTTACGGCATCCAGGTGGCGCGGCTGGCCGGGCTTCCCGATGCGGTGGTGGCGCGGGCCCGCGAAGTGCTGCAGCTTCTGGAAACCAGCGAACGGGAGAACCCGGCAGCAAGACTTGTCGATGATTTGCCGCTGTTTGCAATGCCGGTAAAAAGGGAGCCGGCCAGGACTGCGAAGGGACCATCGCAATCGGATGCCTATCTGGAGGCGCTCAATCCCGATGACATGACACCGCGCGATGCGCTGGAAGCGCTGTACGAGCTCAAGCGGCGGCTGACTGACACCGGCCGGCGCTGACACCAGGGAGTTCTCGACCAGTCTCCCGATCCCATCGGCACATCTGTCAGGGGCAAATCGGCCATGCCGAAATTCGTCATCACCGGCGCATCGGGCGGCGGCAAATCGACATTGATCAAGTCCCTGTCCGCCGCGGGATACACCTGTGCGCCCGAGGCCGGACGCCAGATCGTCGCCGAGCAATTGGCGTCAAACGGCACGGCCCTGCCCTGGGCCGACAAGGCCGCGTTCATGGACCTGCTGTTTGCGCGTTCGATTGCCGCCTTTGACCAGATCGCCGAGACCGCCGGCCAATCTGTGTTTTTCGACCGGAGTTTCATCGAGGCCATTGCTTACGGAGAGGTGATCGGGCGACAGCCGCCGCGTTTCATGCTCGAAGCAGTTGCGGAACGACGGTTCGACAATCCGGTTTTTGTCTGTCCGCCCTGGGAGGCAATCTTTGCGCGTGATGCTGAAAGGCGGCATGATTTCAACTTTGCGATCCGCGATTATGAAGCCAATCTCGCGGCTTACAGCGCCGCCGGATATGATCTGCTGGAAATTCCCCGCGCCTCGATCGCGGAGCGCAGAGCATTCGTGATCAACATGCTGGGCTAGTTTCAGCGCGGCTGGGTTATCCGGACGACAGCTGTTGCGGGCTGGGTTCAACGAGATCATTATCTCAGATTGTATTTAGTTTTATTGCTACCTTAGATTTATTTTATCTTTGACACATGTTACCATCGTGATGGGTTCGTCATGTTCTGGCCGGGCCTGTGTCAATGTTCATACGAAGAAAAGGGAGCGTATCATGGCATCAAGAGATGCACCGGACCTTTCCCATCTATCGGGCAGGGATATGGAAAAAGTCGCCGAAGCCATTGGAGCTGGGCCAATCCGCGCGCTGATGGCAAACAAGGATGCGATCGCCGCAATGAGCGCCGAAGACATCAACAAGCTCTCCGAGCTTGCGTCTGCATCACGTGCGAATTGCGGCGGTATCGGCTGCGGCTGAGGTAGCACCCGCGGCGGCTGCCTGGCGGCGGCCGCCGCACCGATTTCCCCCACTGGAAATGGAGCAACGCCATGCCTTCCCCCGTTCCCGCCGGCACACGCCCGCGCACCGAGAAAAAGGCCGCGGCGAAGGGCAGGTTCACCATCGTCTCCGGCTCCGGGGGCGATTACATCTTCCTGCCGGAGATCTGCACCCTTTTTGAAGCGCCCGGTTCCGTCATCTCGGAACTCGAGGCTTTCAGATCCGATGAATTTTCAAAGAACCTGCCTGGTGAAAAGCCGTTTGAAGACGCCGCACGTCAGTTCTTTCAAAGTGTCATCGGGGCGCAGAAACCACGACCTCAGGCTCAACCCGTCAATGAAGAGGGACTGAAGGATCTGGTTCTCAACATCAGCCAGATCTGCAATCTGGCCTGCTCCTACTGCTATGCGGAGGATCTCAACAAATCAAAGAAGATCATGCTCCCCCAGACTTGCCGCGATGCGATCGACCGGGCCTTGCACTTGTCGAACGGCGGATTGAAAAGCCTGAAATTTCTCGGCGGAGAGCCGGCGCTGGCGTTCACGGAGATCTGCCTGGCGGCCGATCATGTCGAAATGAGAAGCGCCGAGCTCGGGTTCCCCCCGCCTTCCTTCGTGATCGTCACAAACGGCACCGTTGTCACCGACGAGATGATCGAGTTTTTCTGCTCGCGGAATTTCTACGTTCTGGTCAGCATGGACGGGGAGCAGAGCATCCATGATCATCTCCGGCCATTCTCCGGCGGGCGGGGCTCCTACAACAAGGCCTCTGAAACAATCGGGAAATTCCGGCAGTCGGGCAACCCGGTGGCGGTCGAGGCGGTCTACACGCGGACCCACTACCAGCATGGCGTCGGAGTGAGGGATGTTGTGTCTCACTTTCTCGACCTCGGCGTGCGGGAAATGCAAATCACCCTGGCGCTCGGCTCGTGGCACGGTGAAGGCGCTTACGCCGAAATCGAAGAGGTTTCCCGGGATTTTTCCAATGTCGCGCGGAACTGCATCAAATCGTTCCTGTCTGACGATCCATTTCTGCTCAGGGGCATTCAGTTTGTCATCGATGGCTTCGTCAACAAGGAGAAAAACTCCCACGTCTGTGGCGCCGGTCGCAGCTTCATGGCGGTCAATTATGATGGCGAGGCCTTCCCCTGTTATCTTCTGGAATCCGAGGAGACGTCCTACGGTTTTACCGGCAAGGACTGGGATCAGGAGCGCTACTCGAGGATTTCGAAAAAATTCGTCGAAAACGGAAAGGATTACCACGAGACCTGTGGCACCTGCTGGGCCAATGAAATCTGCCAATCGTGCCTCGGCTCCTCGTTTCTCCTGGAGAAAAAGATCGCCAAGCCGCCCGCCTGGTTTTGCGGGGTGCAAAAGACCCTCATTTCAGCGGTTTTGGGGGAGATTGGCGACGCCCTGAACAGCCCCGGCAAACACCGGTTTCTGGAAAATTTCGCCGAATTCCTGCGTCCACGCAAATTCGAGGCGTGATAGATCCCCGGCAGAATTCCGGTCCTGCTCCGACACGCCGGTTCATGATCGCGTCAGCCGGTTGCCGCAGTCAGCGACGTCTCCGCGGTTTGTCAGACCAAAAAAGGCACCGGCAGATGGCCGCATATGGTGGTTATTGCACACCCAAGGGTTCCAATAAGGCTTCAAACCGCTAATAAGTCTGATTACGAACCTACACCATGCGAGCCAACCGGAACCATTTCATGAGCAAGTTTGACGTCCTTTGCATCGGCAATGCCATTGTCGATATCATTGCCCGCTGTGACGAGGCTTTTCTCGTCGACAACAACATCATCAAGGGCGCGATGAACCTGATCGACGCCGACCGGGCCGAATTGCTGTATTCGCGCATGGGACCCGCGATTGAGGCATCAGGCGGCAGCGCCGGCAACACCGCCGCCGGTCTCGCCAGCTTCGGCAGCCGTTCGGCCTATTTCGGCAAGGTTTCGGCCGATCAACTGGGCAAGATCTTCAGTCACGACATCCGCGCCCTGGGCGTGCATTTCGACACCAAGCCGCTGGACGGCACACCGCCCACCGCCCGGTCGATGATTTTCGTCACGCCGGATGGCGAACGCTCGATGAACACCTATCTCGGCGCCTGCGTCGAGCTTGGGCCGGAAGATATTGAAGCCAATGTGGTGGCTGATGCGAAGGTGACCTATTTCGAAGGTTACCTGTGGGATCCGCCGCGCGCCAAGGATGCTATCCGTCTGTGCGCCGAGATCGGTCACAAGCACGGCCGCGAAATGTCGATGACGCTGTCGGATCCGTTCTGCGTCGGCCGCTACCGTCAAGAGTTTCTCGAGCTGATGCGCTCGGGCACCATCGACATCGTGTTCGCCAATGCGGAAGAAGCCAAATCGCTCTACGAGACCGATAACTTTGAACATGCGGTGTCGCAGCTGCGCAAGGATTGCAAGCTCGCGGCCATCACCCGGTCCGAACATGGGTCCGTGATTGTCCGCGGCGATGAGCGTGTTGATATTGATGCCATCGACATTGACGAGGTGGTCGACACCACCGGCGCAGGCGATCTGTATGCGGCTGGCTTCCTGCATGGTTACGCGGCCGGAAAGCCGCTTGATGTGTGCGGAAAACTCGGCAGCCTTGCCGCTGGCCTTGTGATCCAGCAGATCGGGCCACGGCCTCAGCTCTCGCTCCAGGATGCAGCGCGCGACGCCGGGTTCATCTGAACCCGGCCGGTTTCACATCACGTCTTCGGGTGGGCGGCCGGCGCGTGAGCGGTAGGGCGAGAACGCCCAATTGTAGCGGATGGCGCCGCCCCGCACCGCGAAGGCGAGGATGACGCCGGCAGCGGATGCAGCAAGCAGCGGCGCTCCGAACAGGCTGGCGGCGACAAAGCCGCCGGCACCGACGAGTGCCGCCGAGACATAGATTTCCGGACGCATCAGCACCGAAGGTTCGCCAGCGAGAAGATCGCGTAGGATGCCGCCCATGGTCGCGGTCATCATGCCGGTCACCAGCGCCACAATCGGCGAACCGGAAACCGCAAGGCCCTTGGCCGCACCCATCACGGAATAGGCTGACAGGCCGATTGCATCGAACCAGAGCAGCAGGCGATAGCGCGATTCCACCAGATGGGCGGTGAAATAGACAATCACCGCCACCGCTACGCAGACCAGCAGATAGGCAGGCTTGTGAACCCAGAACACCGGGGTTGCACCCAGCACAAGATCGCGGAAAGTGCCGCCGCCGATCCCGGTTACCGCGGCCAGGAACATGAAGCCGATCATATCGAGCTGTTTGCGTGATGCGGCAAGCGCGCCGGTGGCGGCGAAAACCGCAACACCGGCATAATCGATAGCTTCGAGCAGGGTCATGTGCGTGTTTCCTGCCCGTTACTATGACAAGGTTGAACTCAGGCGTCCTTTTCCGCCTGCGAATTCATCGGACCCGGTTCGGGGGCCGCCGCCGTCTCTTTCGGGCCGCCCTTGGCGACACCGACCATGGCCGGGCGAAGCATGCGATCACCGATCACATAGCCTGGCTGCACCACATCAACGACGCTGTTGTTGGGCACATCGGGGTTGGGAACCTCGTACATCGCCTGGTGGAAATTCGGATCGAATTTCTGTCCCTTCGGCTCGAGCTTGCGCACGCCGTGTCGCTCCAGCGCCGCCAGCATTGCCCGCTCGGTCAGCTCGACGCCCTCGACCAGTGACTTGAGACCGTTGTCGGTCGCATCATCGGTCTGCTCGGGCACCGCGGCCAGCGCGCGCTGAAGATTGTCGGAAACCTGCAGCATGTCGCGGGCAAACCCCGAAATCGCGTAGCTCTTGGCGTCCTTGATTTCGCGGGCGGTGCGCCGGCGCAGGTTTTCCATGTCCGCAGCCATCCGCAGACGCTGGTCCTTGAGCTGCTCTATGTCGGCGGCGAGCGCCTCCATCGGATCAAGCTCAGCCGCCGGTGCGGGATTGGCGGCTTCGCCATCCTTCTGTGCGGCGTCGGCCCGTGGCTTGTTGTGTTCGTGGCCCTGGCTTTCATCGCTCATGATATGCATGTCCTGACTGTTTGAACCAAATTAGGGAGTTGACCCGCATATCGACGTTCGGACAGTAAAAATCAAGGGCCGAGATCGATGCCGGGCAGATCCGGCGGCGCTATTTGCGCACCAGACGGGAGACCAGCTGGGCTGTGTAATCGACCATCGGGACGATCCGCGCGTAATTGAGCCGTGTCGGGCCGATGATCCCGACGGCGCCGACGACCTTGTCGTCGCTGTCACGCCAGGGCGCCACGATCAGGGATGATCCGGACAGGGAAAACAGCTTGTTCTCCGAGCCGATGAAGATGCGAACACCCGAGCCTTCCTCTGCCAGCGTCATCAGTTCGATCAGGCTCTCCTTGCGTTCGAGCTCGTCAAACAGCAGTCTGAGCCGGTCGAGTTCCTCTCCCGCCGACAGGCCTTCAAGCAGGTTGCCGCGACCGCGCACGATCAGCCTGGCAGCCCCCGCCCCTTCGCGGGTTCCGGCCCAGACCGCCAGACCACGTTCGACCAGATCGCGCGACAGCACATCGAGCTCAGAGCGAACTTCGGCGGTGATGCGTTCAAGTTCACTGCGCACCTCGCCCATCGTCCGTCCAGCAAGATGGGCGTTGAGAAAATTCGCGGCTTCGGTCAATTGCCCTGCAGTCACCCCGTCGGGCAATTCCATCACCCGGTTTTCCACCTGGTCATTGCCGCCGACCAGCACCACCAGCGCCCGGTTCGGGTCGAGCCGGATGAACTCGATATGGCGGATGGTGGCATCCTGCTTGGCGGCGATCACCAGGCCCGCCCCGCGGGTCATGCCCGACAGCATCTGGCTCGCCTCGGTCAGCAGCGTCTCCACCGGCCGGCTCGAATCCTCCGAATGCACCTGGCGTTCTATGGTCTCGCGCATGTCGGGCTGCAGATCGCCGACCTGCATGAAGGCATCGACGAAAAAGCGCAGCCCCTTCTGCGTGGGCAGACGACCCGCGCTGACATGCGGGGCGTAAATCAGGCCGAGGTCCTCAAGATCGCTCATCACGTTGCGGATCGAGGCCGGCGACAGGGACATCGGCAACATCCGCGACAGGCTGCGCGAGCCGAGCGGATCGCCCGACTCCATGTAGCTTTCCACAAGCGCACGAAAGATTTCCCGCGACCGCTCATCAAGCGTTCCGGCAAGATCCGCCGATATGGATGGCGTGTTCATGGTCATCAATGTTGTCCTCGAGGCCGCCCCTGGCAATGCCCTTGGGAGGGAGTATAGCGGCGCTTGTGCCGGAATATAGGGTTTTGCGGCGCGGCACGGAAGGGGCAATACAAAGACGCCCGTTTACAGCCTCCTGAAGGCCGGAACGCTTTTCCTTTGCATCCTGCGGTGAGCGCCGATAGAACGCGGCAATATTTGAATCAGGAGAAACAAGATGCGTCCATCGGGCCGGAAGACAGACAAGATGCGGGCGGTCAGCTTTGAGCGCAACGTATCCAAACATGCCGAGGGTTCCTGCCTGGTCAAGTTCGGCGATACCCACGTGCTGTGCACCGCGAGCCTGGAAGAGCGGGTTCCGCCATGGCTGCGCAATGGCGGCAAGGGCTGGGTGACCGCGGAATACGGAATGCTGCCGCGATCGACCGGTGACCGCATGCGCCGCGAAGCAACCGCCGGCAAGCAAGGTGGCCGGACGCTGGAAATCCAGCGCCTGATCGGCCGTTCATTGCGCGCCGTGGTCGATCTCGAAGCGCTCGGCGAACGCCAGATCACCGTCGACTGCGATGTTATCCAGGCCGATGGCGGCACCAGGACGGCGGCGATCACCGGCGCGTGGATCGCGTTGCACGATTGCCTGAAATGGATGGAAGAGCGCTCGATGGCCAAGGTTGACCGCGTGCTCAAAGATCATGTCGCGGCAGTTTCGTGCGGCATCTTCGCTGCCCAGCCGGTGATTGACCTGGATTATCTCGAGGATTCAGCCGCCGAAACCGACGCCAATTTCGTCATGACCGGATCGGGCGGCATTGTCGAAATCCAGGGCACTGCGGAAGGCGCACCGTTTTCCGAGGCCCAGCTTCTGGAACTGATGGGACTGGCCAAGGCCGGGATTGCCGACCTGGTGGCAATGCAGAAGGAGACGGTCGCAGGACCGCTGTAACAGCCGATGACCCATCCGTCGCCCGCCACGCTGACCACATTGCTGGTCGCCAGCCACAATGCCGGCAAGATCTCGGAAATGCGCGATTTGTGCGGACCGCTCGGCATCGAGGTGACGTCTGCCGCCGAGCTTGGGCTTCCCGAACCCGAGGAAACCGGCGACACCTTCGAGGCCAATGCCGCCACCAAGGCGCTTGCCTCGGCGCGGGCTTCCGGCCTGATCGCGCTGTCGGACGATTCGGGCTTGGTGGTGGATGCGCTGGACGGTGCGCCGGGGGTCTACACGGCCGATTGGGCGACGCAAGCCGACGGCAGCCGGAGTTTCGACAGGGCCATGCAAAAGGTCGAGGACGCGCTCAGGGCCCGGGGGGCTGAAAGCGACGCCCAACGCACAGGGCGTTTCGTCAGCGTTCTGTGCCTGGCGACGCCCGAGGGAGACACCAGCTTCTATCGCGGCGAAGCACCGGGCGTTCTGGTCTGGCCGCCGCGCGGATCTCTCGGCTTCGGCTATGACCCCATGTTCAGGCCCGATGGCCACGACCGCACCTTTGGCGAGATGCCAGCGGAGGAAAAGCACGGCTGGAAACCGGGACAGGCGACCGCGCTGTCGCACCGGGCGCGCGCCTTCAAATTGTTCGCTGAGCAACGCCTGGGCGTTCCCGCCACGTGAACCAGACGCCGCCCCCCGCAAACGCCGCCGCGTCCGGCGCCATCGCGCCCGATACCGGCAAGCCCGGGTTCGGGATCTATCTGCATTGGCCGTTCTGCGCCGCCAAATGCCCCTATTGCGATTTCAACAGCCATGTCCGTCACGCCGGTATCGATCAGCAGGCCTATGTCAGCGCCTTCACCCGCGAGATCGCGGCGATGCGGGCGATCTCCGGCCCGCGCGTGGTCACCAGCATGTTTTTCGGCGGCGGCACGCCATCGCTGATGTCGCCCGACACGGTGGCAGCGATTCTGGACGCCGTGCGCGAAGCCTGGATGGTGCCCGAGGGGATCGAGATCACGCTGGAAGCCAATCCTTCCAGCGTCGAGGCAGGCCGGTTTCGCGGCTACCGCGAGGCAGGCGTCAACCGGGTCTCGATGGGCGTGCAGGCGCTCAACGATCCCGATCTCAAGCGGCTTGGACGACTGCATGACCGTGCCGATGCGCTCAAGGCGATTGGCCTGGCGCGGGAGATCTTCCCGCGAATGTCGTTCGACCTGATCTATGCAAGGCCCGACCAGACGGCCAGGGCCTGGGCGGCCGAACTTGAGGAAGCCATTTCGCTCGCCGCCGACCATCTGTCGCTCTATCAGCTGACCATCGAGGAAGGCACGCCGTTTTACGGCCTGCACAAGGCCGGCAAGCTGATAGTGCCGGACGGCGATCTTTCGGCTCACTTGTATGAACTGACGCATCAGGTGTGCGAAGGCCACGGCATGCCTGCCTACGAGGTTTCCAACCATGCCAGGCCCGGTGCCGAGAGCCGGCACAATCTGACCTATTGGCGATATGGCGACTATGCCGGCATCGGGCCCGGCGCGCATGGCCGGCTGCTCACACCTGCGGGCAAGATCGCCACCGCGACCGAACGCAATCCGGAAAAGTGGCTGGAGCTTGTCGCGCTCAGCGGTCATGGCATGGTCGAAACCAGCGAATTGACCGCGTCCGAACAAGCCGACGAACTGTTGCTGATGGGGCTGAGACTTCGCGAAGGCATCGACCTCAAGCGCTGGAGCGCGCTTGCGGGCCGCACCCTGGATGCCGAGCGAACCGGATTTCTGATCAGCCACGGCATGATAGAGCAGATGACGCCCGACCGGATCCGCTGCACGCCCGAAGGCATGCTGGTGCTCGACGCGGTGGTGGCCGACCTGGCATTCTGAGCCTCTCGAACGCTGCGAGAGCTTTCGGGCAACCGGCAACCTGGCTTGAGGACTGGAAGTCCAGCCAGATCAGGGACATGCTTGCCGAAGCTTTCGCGATGGATACTCAACCGTGGCCATGTTGCAGACCAAGACGCTGACGCTCAGTCGTTGCTGTCCGGATGACCGGGCCGATTTCATCGGCCTGGAGCTTGATCCGGAGGTCATGCTGTTTCTGAACGGCGGGCACGCAATCGATCACGAGCAAAGCGAACCGGCCACATCGTTCCTCATGCCCAGAGGAACAGAACCCTACGTCTGGACGGCGCGTCGCAGAGCCAATGGTGCGTTCGTCGGCTGGTTCTGCTTGTGGCCGGATAGCGAGACCCTGGCCGAACTTGGCTATCGCCTGCGCCGGACGGATTGGGGCCAGGGGTTGGCCTCGGAAGGGGCTTCGGCGCTCGTCGGCTGGGGGTTTCAAAACGGTGGGTATGACAGGATCGTGGCAACCACAATGGCGGTGAACCACGCCTCGCGGCGCGTCATGGAAAAGATCGGTATGAGCTACGCTCGCACGGTTTACGTCGATTTTCCCGATCCGGTTCCGGGCAGCGAGCACGGCGAAGTCTGGTACGAGTTGTCACGCTCGGGATGGAACGGCGCCTGACCGCACCGCAATGGATGGACTTGCCATCGACACATCGCAATTCAATGCGCCAGCCTGCTGGCCTATCCGGTCGCCTGCGCGGGACTCGAGCGGGAAATGAAGTTGGTGGCTTCGATTTCCGATACCGGACGTGAGAAGAAATAGCCCTGGACCAGATGTCCGCCAAGTGATTTCAGCGCGGTGAGTTCTTCCGCGGTCTCGACACCTTCAATGACACAGTGCAGGCCCATGTCGGAGCTGAGCGCAAGCAGCGACTTGACTATCTTGAAGCTGGCGGGTTTCCGATCCAGATCGGTCACAAAGCTGCGATCGATCTTGATCTTGGTCAGTGGCAGTGCGTGCAATTGGCTCAGGCTGGAGAAGCCGGTTCCGAAATCGTCGAGCGCAATGCCACACCCCAACGCCTTGAGCATTTCGATTGATGCTCTGGCCTGGGTGAAATCATACATCATCGCGGTCTCGGTAATTTCGAAATCCAGGCGTTTGGGGTCAATGCCGTTCGCCATGATGATGCCGACAACTGCAACAACGCCATCCGACGAGCAGATGTCGTAGGTTGAAAGGTTGAAGGAAAGCCCGATTTCCTCCGGCCAGCCGGATGCCGTTGCGAGCGCTTTCCTGAACAATATCCGGGTCAGTTGACTTACCTGGCCGATCCGCTCGGCAACCGGTATGAACTGATCCGGCGGCACGCTGCCCAGTGTTGGACTGGTCCACCGCGCCAGAGCTTCAAAAGCCGCAGTCTCCCCGGTTTGAATGTTTACGATGGGCTGGAAGAACACCGTCATTTCCTGTTCGATGTCGGCGTGGCTGAGCGCCTGTTCAATCCGCTTGCCCTGTTCGATATCGGCGACATCGGCGCTGGAAAACAGTACCGCATGGCCGCGGTTGCCGCGCTTGCCCTGGTAAAGCGCATAATCGGCCCGCTCATAAAGCTCGTGTGAGCTGTCAGCCAGTTCAGGATATACCGCGAAGCCGATGGACCCGGATATCTGCACGGTTGCCTCGGCAAGCACGAACGGATCACGCAAAGCCTGGCAGATCCGTTCGCCCAACGCCAGCAGTGCGCTGTCGTCGGGACAATCGGCAACGGTCAGGGCAAACTCGTCACCGCCAAGCCTGGCGATGTGGGTGCTGTCATCGGCAAGTTCCGTCAGGCGCCGGCCGACCTCGACCAGAAGAGTGTCGCCGATCTTGTGGCCATAGAGATCGTTGACCGGCTTGAAGCCATCCAGATCAATGATCCCGACGGCGTGACGTCGGCCATCGGCATCGGAGGTTGCATCCTCAAGATGAGAGAAAAACTGACGGCGATTGGGCAGGCCGGTGAGGCTATCGAGATTGGCGAGACGGAAATTTGTCTTGCCAATCGCTTCCAATTGCTTGCGGGCGTTGACTGCCCCCTTGAAGTAGCGAAACTGCACCGAAACCACCAGCAGCAAAGCAATCGAGACAAGCAACAGATTGATTGCCATCCCCCCGAATGTAGCAATATTCGCCAGGCTGAAATACGTCACAAAGGCGAAATTGATGACAATGGCAACGATCAGCGCCGCAGACGGCAACTGTTGCAGACAGATGATGACGCCCACGCCGGTAATGGCCATGAAAAAGGCAACGTTACCTTGCATGTAGGCATTGCCATACTGAAACAGCGACAATGACCAGCAGGACAGCCCGACTGTGAGAAGAAACCCCATTTTGTTGGTGTTTGTCAGCGCCTTTCGCGCCGCCTCGGGGGTGGGAACCGTGTGCCTCGCCCGCCACCAGCCGACAAGCCGGATGCAGCAAACAACAGTGAGGGCTGCCGGACTGTAAATCGAAAGCCATGCTGGGGCAGCTGTCATGAAATTCAGGGCAAGTCCCCAAGCATTGATGAGCACAATCGCGTACATCAACGGCACCTGGCTTGAGAACACCTCGAACTGTTCCTTGAGCAAATCGGGATCCTTGCCGGGAACCGCGAAGATCTGTGAAATGCGTGCAAGAATTGAATTTCGCATAATTGGCAGCCAGTGTTTTTAAATCGTAAATCATCCAAATTACTGGGGCGGATATACAGGATACTCATTAACTTAAAGTTTCAGTTGTGTATTTGAAATGCTACAACCTTTATGTTCTTAAGACCGCCTCGGTCCGCAAAACCGCATCGCCATTTCTGTTGAGGAAATTTGCTCGAGAGGAACAGCCGGCATTTTCGTCCTTCCGGTGCAATACTGGAATTGCGGGCGGCGAAGGGAATTTGTCCATTGCATGCTCGATCCGGTCTGGGTCTCGACCAAGGCCAGGGTGTTCGTCCCGAGGGCCGCACTGGCTGAACCGTGCTGATCGCAACCGGTGTGCCGGCGGGTCCGGTGAACGCCTATAGCGGCAAGATGAATGTCAGGTTTGTCGGCATCGCCCGCTAATGCGCAAGCCCCGGCAAACCGCCTGTCCTTGCGATGAGGCGACCATGATGAAGGCGGCGGCGCGAAAGGCCGCTATCGTTACAGGCGTTGTCGCGGCGTGCCCGCGCCCCGCCTGATTGGGCGAACACCTTGTCAAACCATGCAGCAGGCAATATCCCGAAGCAAAGGGGCGCCAGCGCGGACATGACACGGAAAAAAACAAACGCCGAGGCCAGGGCCGACGGCAACGACCCGGCAGCGGACACCGAAGCGCGCTCGTTCCGCATTGGCGGACACGAGATTGCGGCGCGACCGCTCGAGCCGGGGCTCTATCTCGTCTCCACTCCGATCGGAAACCTCGGCGACATGACGATCCGCGGACTGGAAACGCTTGCCGGCGCCGACATCATCGCCTGCGAGGACACCCGCGTCAGCCGGGTGCTGCTCGACCGCTTTGGCATCACCACCCGGCCTTACGCCTATCACGAGCACAATGCCGAGCGCGTGGGACCCAAGTTGATCGAGGCGCTTGAAGCGGGCAAGAGCGTGGCGCTGATTTCGGATGCCGGCACGCCGCTGATCTCGGATCCCGGCTACCGGCTGTCGCAGACCGCAATCGAGACCGGCGTGCCGGTGATCCCGATCCCGGGTGCCTCGGCGCCGATGGCGGCGCTGGTGGCCTCCGGTTTGCCCAGCGACACGTTCCTGTTTGCAGGTTTCCTGCCATCCAAGGACAAGGCGCGGCGCGACCGGCTTGGCGAATTCAAGACGGTGGCTGCGACGCTGATGTTTTTCGAAAGCCCGAACCGGCTGGCGGCCTGCCTCAAATCCGCTTCCGACGTGCTTGGGCCGGACCGGCCGGCTGCCGTGTGCCGCGAACTGACCAAGGCGTTCGAGGAAGTCCGGCGCGGCACGCTGGGCGAATTGGCCGTGCAATATGAGAATGAAAATGTGCGCGGCGAGATCGTGCTGGCGATCGGCCCCGGCTCTACCCCACCCCCCTCGGAAGAGGATGTCGATAGGCTACTGGCGAAGCTCGCAGCCGACCTGCCCGCCGGCAAGGCCGCGACGGAAGCGGCGCGGCTGACAGGATTTCCGCGCAAGGATCTGTATTCAAGATTGCTTGCCATGAAAGACGAGGCGTGAGCGCGGGCGACAGGCTCGACAGGAAGCGGCGCTCCGAGCGCAAGGGACGGCGCGCGGAATGGCTGGCGGCACTCGCCCTGATGCTCAAAGGCTATCGCATTGCTGCGCTGCGCTACCGCACCCCGGCAGGCGAAATCGATCTGGTGGTGCGCAAGGGCGATCTCATCGCCTTTGTCGAGGTCAAGGCGCGGCGGGATCTGGCTGCGGGTGTGGATGCGGTCAGCTATCCCGCGCAACTGCGCATCGCGGCAGCGGGCGAGTTGTTCATCAGCCGGCAGAAGGATTCGGCGCGACTGTCCTGGCGCCACGACATCGTCGTGGTCAGCCCCTGGCGCTGGCCGGTGCATCTTGAGGATGCGTTTTGAACTTTGGCGGGCGGCACCTTCTGTTACGCACCTGGAATGCCGACCGCCCAGCGCGGGACTGCGAGAACAAAGTGGGTGACCGCCGCGTCGAACGCGTAGAACGACCAATGCAGACCATAGGCCCAGCGAAAGCCGTGCTTCAGGCGCAGGTACAAGTACGGAACAACAAGCCCGAACAGGGATGCTGCAACGGTGAAGCGAGCCACATAGAGCGGCAAGAAGCCGTCGAGCGCCAGCAGAAGATGGAAACCGCCGAACATCAGCCCCATGCCGATTGAGATGGTCATCAAGCGCAATTTCAACTCGGCGGCGGTGTAAATCAGCGACGCCACCAGGACCTGCTGGAACAGGATGTCCGCCGATTTGGGCAGGTAATACCAACCGGACGCGAACATGAACTCGGGCGGATCGCTGGGTGCGCGCCACACCGACACCGGCGGCAGGCTCGGCAGAATAACGGCCACGAAAATGGCAAAGACCAGCATCAGCGGGGCCATTGCCACGGCATGAGCCATGATCTTTCGGCGAACGAGGCTACCGGCCAGCACCTTGCGGAACCAAAGCAAGGCCAGCCCCGTCCAGATCAGGTAATAGGCGGTGAACACAAACGGAGCGTCGTTGTAACCGCTCTCCAGGTGCAAGGCGCTGACCAAGGCGTAATAGCCGTAACTTGAGGCCGACCACAGGGCAGCCACGCTGAGCAGGGTAAGCCCCATTGTGACGCCGGGATACTCCATGACGTCCTTGCGGATAAGACCAAACCTGCCCCGGCGCGTGCTGCTCATGATGGACTTCCCTTTATCGACACTGCGGGCGCATGGAGCGTCGCAGACCGCATCGTCACCTGCAAGAGCCCAGCCAGCCTGAGCCGTAAGACAGCCCAGAATCGCGTTCGAGCCTGCGGTTCCTGCGTGGTAATGACAGTCCACCCCCTCGGCTTCGTGACCGTTGCAGCTGTCCAGTTCGCCCGGGATATTGCCCGATGCCGTCCGGTGCAGGAATATCCCGAACCCGTCCATGGCGATGCCGATTGGAGCGCGATGCTCCTCTGTAACCGGACCCAGTGTCACTGGTGACTGCTGCAGGCGGTCGGTGACGGCATGGTAATGATAACCGACATGCGGGCTCACATGCCCGCCGCCATATTCAGCCTGGCATTGGCAAGCAAGATTACCCTCGGGGAAATCAGCACGCCGGCTTTTTCTTGGCATCGACTGGATGCTCTTTCTTAATCTTCCTGGGTCATTTTTCGGGACAACCGGAACGACTTCGATGGTCGGCGCGCGAGCAGGGAACAGGATCATTGGAAGCGAAAGACATCATCGCAGGATTTCTCCAGGGCTTTGGCATCATCGCCATTGCGGCGCTGCTGCACGAGGCAGCGCTGCGCTATTGCCAGACCCGTCGAGGCCGCATCGCCGCCACAACAATCGTGTTCATTACCGGAACCTTGGGTTCAATGGCGGTCCCTATCGAACTGGCTCCGGGGCTGATCTTCGATCTGCGTCATGTATTTCTTATTCTGGTCGCATCCTATGGCGGGCTTCCCGCTACCATTTCGACGGCGGGAACGGCACTGGTTTTTCGTCTCTGGGAGGGCGGCGCGGGCGCGGTGCCGGGTGCCGTGGGGATCATGATTTCGACTGCTGCCGGGCTTTGCTTCGCGCATTTCGGTAATCAACGCCTGATGAGCCCGCTCAGGCTTGTCGCGATGGGTCTGGCTTCGAACCTGGCGCTTCTCAGCCTGTTTCTGCTTCCCTGGTCAATGGCGCTGCTCATCCTTGGCAAAGTCGGCCTGCCAATCGCCCTGGCCAATTTTGTCGGCGTCGTCGGAGCTGCGGAAATACTCAACAGGCGCACCTCCCAGTTCTCCCACGAGCGCAAGCTGACAAACCAGGCGAAAGTCGATGCGCTCACCGGCCTGGCAAACAGGCGCGTTTTCGACGAAGAGGGATCCCGGCTGGCAGAATCAGGGGCAGGATCGGGCGAACCCTGCGCCGTCATGCTCATTGATATCGATAACTTCAAAAGAATAAACGACACATACGGTCATGTCACTGGCGACGAGATCATCCAGAAGGTCGCGTCAGTTATCGCCTGCAACGCACGTCCGGGAGATCTGGTTGCGCGCTATGGCGGCGAGGAAATCGCACTCGTCCTGCCTGATCAGGATGCTGTTCATACGAAACTGGTCGCCGATCGCATTCGCAAGGCGGTGGAAGAGACCACGACCAATGTGCGCGGCTTTGCGCTCAAGGTGACCATCAGTATCGGCTATTCTACGGTCCGCGATACCAAAGGCGCATTCCTGACTGCGGTTAAAGCCGCGGACAAGGCGCTCTACGCCGCCAAAGCCGCCGGCCGGAACAGGGTTGTCGCCGACATCGTGGCCTGACAAGGTGCCGTCCAGGTCATGAGGCGTGTCTGGCGGCGGTTCGCGACAACGAAAAAGCCGGCGCCGGCCTGGCCGATCGATCTGCCGAATCCTCCCCGCCCCCGTTGCAATTGCCCCCTTCGACACCCTATGTGGGATCCATCAGATTGGCGGAGACACCACACCCATGAGCAAGATCCGGAATGTCGCGGTCCAGATGGACCATGTGCGCTCGATCAAGATTGCCGGCGATTCCACCTTCGCCATGTCGCTGGAGGCACAAGCGCGCGGCTACAAGCTGTTTCACTACACGCCGGACCATCTGTCGATGCGCGACGGGGTGATCCAGGCTGTTGCCGAGCCGATGATCCTCAGGGATGTCGAGGGCGACCATTTCGAACTCGGACCGCAGGAAAAGATCAATCTGGCCGACATGGATGTGGTGCTGCTCAGGCAGGACCCGCCCTTCGACATGGCTTACATCACCTCGACGCATCTGCTCGAACGAGTGCACCCGAAAACACTGGTGGTCAACGACCCGGCCTGGGTGCGCAATTCGCCGGAAAAGATTTTTGTCACCGAATTTCCCGACCTGATGCCCAGGACCCTGATTTCCCGTGATCCGGCGACGATCAATGATTTCCGTGCCGAGGTCGGCGACATGATCCTCAAGCCGCTTTACGGCAATGGCGGCGCCGGCGTGTTCCACGTCAAGCCTGACGACCGCAACATGTCCTCGCTTCTGGAGATGTTCGCCCAGATGTACCGCGAGCCGTTCATTGCCCAGGAGTATCTTTCCAGGGTCCGGGCCGGCGACAAGCGCATCATCCTGATCGACGGCGAGCCGGTGGGCGCCATCAACCGGGTTCCCGCCGAGCATGATTCCCGCTCCAACATGCATGTCGGCGGCCGCGCCGAGCACAGCGAATTGACTGATCGCGAGAAGGAAATCTGCGCCCGCATCGGACCGGCACTGAAAGAGCGCGGCTTCATACTGGTCGGAATCGACGTCATCGGCGACCTGATGACCGAAATCAACGTCACCTCGCCCACCGGGCTTCGCGAGATCAGGAATTTCGGCGGGCCCGACGTGGCGGCACTGTTCTGGGATGCTGTCGAAGCCAAGCGAGGCTGAGAGACAGCCCGGCTTCACGCATGGAATATGCCGCTGCCGGCGGCCTTGTCCGCTGCCGACCTGCCTGGGCAGGACGGAGTGGTGCGGCCTGCCTGACCGAAACGTTCCCGCTCCACAACCTGACACAACCTCATTCGCCTTAATAGTGTATTCGTTGCCATATTGTTCTTGTTTTAGTCCGTATACCGTGTTTAACTTCCACCCTTATCGCGCATAACGGGTACAATCGAATGCTCCGGCGCGGTTGAAGCGGCAGCGTGAGGAGGCCGAAAACATGGTTGCGCGGGTCAGTACGGTTTCGTTCCAGGGCATCGAGGCGGTGCCGGTCGACGTTCAGGTGATGATCGCGCCGGGCAAGGTGAACATGCACATTGTCGGGCTGCCGGACAAGGCGGTGGCCGAGAGCCGAGAGCGGGTTCAGGCGGCGCTGCATGCTTCCGGTTTGGCGCTGCCGGCCAAGAAAGTGACCGTCAACCTGGCACCTGCTGACCTGCCCAAGGAGGGCAGCCACTTCGATCTGCCGATTGCACTCGGGCTGATGGCCGCACTCGGCGCCATTCCCGGCGACGCGCTGGACGGCTATGTGGTTCTGGGTGAACTCTCGCTTGACGGCACCATTGCCACGGTGGCGGGCGCACTGCCCGCCGCGATCGGCGCCAATGCGCTGGGCAAGGGGCTGATCTGTCCGGCGGGCAGCGGCCCGGAAGCGGCATGGGCCGGCGAGGAGATCGAAATTCTGGCGCCGCGCAGCCTGATCGCCATCGCCAATCATTTTCGCGGCACCCAGGTGCTCTCGCGACCGGTGCCTGCGATGCGCGCCGCGCCCTCCAACATGCCGGACCTGTCGGACATCAAGGGCCAGGAAACCGCCAAGCGGGCGCTGGAGGTGGCAGCCGCCGGCGGGCACAATCTGATCATGGTCGGGCCGCCCGGATCGGGCAAATCCATGCTGGCGGCACGGCTGCCCTCCATCCTGCCGCCATTGTCGGCGCCTGAACTGCTGGAAGTGTCGATGATCCATTCCATCGCCGGGCAACTGGCCGGTGGCAAGCTGTCAGACCGGCGCCCGTTCCGCGCACCGCATCATTCAGCCTCAATGGCGGCGATGGTCGGCGGCGGCTTGCGCGCGCGGCCGGGCGAGGTGTCGCTGGCGCATAACGGCATCCTGTTTCTCGACGAGTTTCCCGAATTCACACCGCAGGTGCTCGATTCATTGCGGCAGCCGCTGGAAAACGGCGAGAGTGTCATCGCGCGGGCCAATCACCGGGTGAGCTATCCTGCCAATATCCAGCTGATCGCGGCGATGAACCCGTGCCGGTGCGGCATGGCCGGAGAGCCGGGACACAGTTGCGCTCGCGGCCCCCGCTGCCAAACGGATTATCAGGGCCGGATTTCGGGACCGTTGATGGACCGGATCGATATCCGCATCGATGTTCCCGCGGTCACCGCGCAGGATCTGATCAATCCGCAACTGGCGGAGCAAAGCGCCGATGTCGCGGCGCGGGTGGCAGCGGCGCGGACCATGCAACAGACCCGCTACCGCGATCTCGGACGCCCCGACATCCGCACCAATTCGCAATGTTCGACCTCGCTTGTCGAGCAGGTGGCCAAGCCCGACGCCGGCGGCCAGAGCCTGCTCAGCGATGCGGCGGAAAAGATGCGGTTTTCAGCCCGCGCCTACCACCGCATTCTCAAGGTGGCACGGACGCTGGCCGATCTCGACGGCGCCGAGACCGTCGGGCGAATTCACCTCGCCGAGGCTATCTCGTACAGGATTGCAGCGGAACGGGTGTCGCAGGCGGCGTGAGACTTCGTGTAGATTATATTTGACACAATCTCGAGCTATTCTATACTTTCGATCTAATGTGATCTACGAATTGAGGCTTGTGGCAATGAGGTCTGAATTTTTGTTTGCTTTAGCGCTATTTATGCTTCCGGGAATCTCTCATGCCGAATATTTTGGAGAGTTTGATAGCGACCCCGTCGGAACATTTATAAATGATACTGACCGACCACTTTTTAAATTACAGAAGCCAATTACGTTTACAGATCCCAACAAGCTTTCTTGGACAGCGCCGGCTGACGAGATCGTGGATGGCGCGTCAATTCCTCAGATAGCTTGGAGCATTATCGGAGGGCCTTTTTCCGGTAATTACCTTCGAGCGGCAATTGTCCATGATTACTTCTGCTGTTCAAAATCCCGCGATTATCATGATACCCACAAGGCGTTCTGGCGGGGCCTGAGGCTGGATGGAATCGGGTCAACGAAAGCCTATGTTATGTGGGCTGCGGTCCGGGCTTTTGGACCGGAATACTGGACGGTTGACCCTACTTTGGAGCCAAGATCGCCTTGCAAAGGCGGCGATTCGGTGCTGGTTGGAATGAATGCGCAAACCAACGGAATAGCGGCAGGCAAATTGATTGCGATGGCGCGCACTCTCGAAACGACTAATGGCGCAATTCTTGACGTGGTCAATGGCGAGCCATTGAAAACGGGCAGCGAACAAGCGGAGAACCATCTGGATTTCTTGCGCTCCGTCGCCCAGAAGGGTTTTGACGCTCCCAGGGAGATGCTTGGCCTATTTTCCGCCGTAACGCAGTCTGATCTGGAATTACTGTCTGCGGATTCGACAGATAAAGATGGTCTGCTGATTTGGAATCTCGATTCCGTTCCGGAACTTGTGGGCTTCATCAATCCCGAAACCCGCACCAAGTTCGCCTCCTACAAAGCGGAAAATCTCACCCTGAGCAACCCTCAGAACAACATCTTTCAAGAAGCCTTCTGGATGCCGGCCTACGAAGCTCTCTATCGCCCGACCATTGAGAATAGACGGTGAGTCGACGTTTTTCGTAAGCTTCTTCCTCTTGCAGCCAAATCATCCGGGGTAACCGGCAAGGTTCGAGCCTCAGCCCAGACCGTCAAACAATGCGGTCGAGAGGTAGCGTTCGGCGAATGACGGGATGATGACGACGATCTGCTTGCCGGCGTTTTCGGGCCGCTGGCCGATCTTGATGGCGGCAGCCAGGGCCGCGCCCGAGGAAATGCCGACCGGCAGGCCTTCGAGGCGCGCCACACGGCGGGCCATGTCGAAGGCTTCGTCGTTGGTGACCTTGGCAACTTCATCGTAGATGTCCGTGTCGAGAATGGCCGGCGCGAAACCCGCTCCGATGCCCTGGATCTTGTGCGGGCCGGGATTTCCGCCCGACAGCACCGGAGAATCCGCCGGCTCAACCGCCACGATCTGCACGCCCGGCTTCTTCGCCTTGAGCACCTGCCCCACACCGGTGATGGTGCCGCCGGTGCCGATGCCTGAGACCAGAATATCAACACCGCCCTTGGTGTCGTTCCAGATTTCCTCTGCCGTGGTGAGACGGTGGATCTCCGGGTTGGCGGGGTTTTCGAATTGCTGCGGCATCACCGAATCATCGATTTCGCCGAGCAGTTCCTCGGCCCGGGCGATGGCGCCCTTCATGCCTTTCGGGCCCTCTGTCAGCACCAGCTCGGCGCCAAGCAGGGCCAGCATCTTGCGGCGTTCGATCGACATGGTCTCCGGCATGGTCAGGATCAGCCGGTAGCCCCTGGCGGCGGCTGCGAAGGCGAGCGCGATGCCGGTGTTGCCCGATGTCGGCTCGATCAGCGTCGTCTTGCCCGGTGCGATCCGGCCTTCGGCCTCCAGCGCCTCGATCATGGCCACGCCGATACGGTCCTTGACCGAGGCCAGCGGGTTGAAGAATTCGAGCTTGGCGAGAATCTCGGCCTTCACGTCCTCCGCGCTTGCGAGTTTGGAGAGCCGCACGAGCGGGGTGTTGCCAACGGTGTCGATGATCGAATTGTAGATGCGGCCGCGGCCGGGTGTTTCATCCGAAGAGGCTGACATGGCAAATCTCCCTTGTTTGGCCGAGAAGTCTAGCGACCGGGCATGCGCAGCGCCAGTCACCCTGTCAAAGGAAGACAGTGAAAGACGATAGTGACGTTCCAATTTATCGTAATATTCAGGAATACGATTCCAATGCGACAGGCCGTTTGTTCACCGGACAAGAAATCCTTCCGACAGCGGATCATCATCCTCGATGATGAACTCGGCCTTGCCGGAGTAGTAAGCGCGGCCCGAAACCCGCGCGGTAATGGCCTTGTGCGGCCCTGAATGTGTGAGCGAGGCGAGGCTGCCGGTAAACCGGCTGCCGATGATGCTCTGGAAGACCCGTTTCTGGCCAGTGGCGATCTGGCCGCGGGCCTGCATGGCGGCAAGCCGGGCTGTGACGCCGGAGCCGGTGGGCGAGCGATCGACCTGCCGGTCGGCGAAGACACAGACATTGCGCGTCGGCTCACCGGAATATGCGTCGCGGCCATCGGTGAGGATCGAGCCATAGAGAAACGCCAGATCATCTGCGTCGGGATGGCTGAGCGGAATTGCCGCCTGCGCCGCCCTGGTCAGGGCGTCGGCGGCGTCGACAAAAGCGGCCACCGGATCGCGGCCGAACTTGAGACCGAACTGGCGGGCATCGGCCAGCGCATAAAACGCGCCGCCATAGGCGATGTCGAACGTGACCTTGCCCCAGGCTCCAATCGCGAGCGTCTTGTCGCGCGCGAACAGGAACGACGGCACGCTCTCGAAGCTAACGTCAGCGGGCTTGCCGCCCTGCATGGCGACTTCGGCACGCACCAGCCCGCAGGGGCATTCGATGTTGACGATGGTCACGGTTTCGCCGGGCGGCACAAGTCCCTGATCCACGGCATAGCGGCCGAGCGCCACGATGGCATGGCCGCACATGGTGGAGTAGCCTTCATTGTGCATGAACAGCACCGCCAGATCGGCGCCGGGCAAATCCGGCTCGACCAGCAATGCGCCATACTGGTCTGCATGGCCGCGCGGCTCGAACATCAGGATCTTGCGCAAATGATCGAGATTGTCGCGGACATAGGCGCGCTTTTGCAAAATCGTGCCCTTGGGCAGATCCGGATAGCCACCGGTGACGATCCGCAGCGGCTCACCGCCGGTGTGCATGTCGACAACCGTGAGCGGGCCGAAGGCCGGGGCGCTCACGCGGTGCCTGTCGAGCCGAAGCCGCCGGTGCCGCGCCCGGTTTCGCCGAGCGCCTGATGCAGCGTCACCTGCGCCTGCACCACCGGAGCGATGACAAGCTGGGCAATGCGCATGCCGCGGCTGACGGTGAATTTTTCCGCGCCGAGATTGGCAAGGATCACCTTGACCTCGCCGCGATAATCGCTGTCGATGGTGCCGGGCGAGTTGAGGCAGGTGATGCCGGATTTGAGCGCCAGGCCGGAACGCGGACGGACCTGGCCTTCAAAGCCCTGCGTGATCTCCATGATCAGGCCGGTGGGCACCGCAAACCGGCCGCCCGGGGCGATTTCCAGCGGAGTGTCTTCGTCAACCGCGGCGCGCAGATCCATGCCGGCCGAGCCCGGTGTTTCATAGGCCGGCAGATCAAGGCCTTCGCCATGCGGCATGCGGACGATGCGCAGCTCGGGCACGGAGCTTCCGGTGGCTTGCGGGGCGGACTGGGGCAGGCGAACAGGTTGGGTCATGGACCAAGCTTTCACCGTTGGCGGGAGAAGGTCAATTGCATGGCGGGCGGCAAGGCGATAGAAGGCAGCGCAATCAACAGGAATCCGCCACCGATGCCCGATACACTCACGGAAGAGGTTGCCCGCCGCCGCACCTTCGCCATCATCTCGCACCCGGACGCCGGCAAGACCACGCTTACGGAAAAGCTGTTGCTGTTTGGTGGCGCGATCCAGCTGGCGGGCGAGGTCAAGGCCAAGAAGGACCGGATCCAGACCCGCTCGGACTGGATGAAGATCGAGCGCGAGCGCGGCATCTCGGTGGTCACCTCGGTGATGACGTTCGAGTATGACAACCACGTGTTCAATCTGCTCGATACGCCGGGCCATGAAGACTTTGCCGACGACACCTACCGGACGCTGACGGCGGTGGATGCGGCGGTGATGGTGATCGATGCGGCCAAAGGCATCGAGCCGAGAACCCTGAAGCTGTTCGAAGTCTGCCGGCTCAGGGACATTCCGATCATCACCTTTGTCAACAAGATGGACCGCGAGGCGCGCAATCCGTTCGAGATCCTCGACGAGGTCGAGCAGAAGCTGGCGCTCGACACCGCGCCGATGACCTGGCCGATCGGACAGGGCCGGTCGTTTTCGGGCACCTATCACCTGGCCAAATCGGCGATGCGCGGATCGGACCGGGAAACCGAGCTGACGCCGGTCAACGGGCCGCAATCGGACAAGGTGGCCGGGCTGCTGCCGGAGAACGAGCGCGATACCTTCATCGAGGAGGCGAGCCTGGCGGTGGAAGCCTGCCGGCCGTTTGATCTCACGGCGTTCCGCGAGGGACACCTGACGCCGGTCTATTTCGGCTCGGCGCTGAAGGCGTTCGGTGTGCGCGACCTGATCAATGCGCTGGGTGAACTGGCGCCGCCGCCGCGCGCGCAAGTGGCCGATACCCGCACGGTGGAAGCCACAGACCCGAAAATGACGGCGTTCGTGTTCAAGATCCAGGCCAACATGGACCCCAATCACCGCGACCGCATCGCCTTTGTGCGGGTGTGCTCGGGCAAGCTGGAACGCGGCATGAAGGCGCGGCTGGCGCGCACCGGCAAGCCGATGGGGCTGTCGGCGCCGCAGTTCTTCTTCGCCTCGCAGCGGCAGATCGCCGACACGGCCTATGCCGGCGACGTGGTCGGCATTCCCAACCACGGAACCTTGCGAATCGGCGACACGCTGACCGAGGGCGAGGCGCTGGTGTTTCAGGGGGTGCCGAATTTCGCGCCGGAAATCCTGCGCCGGGTGCGGCTCGAGGATGCGATGAAGGCGAAAAAACTGAAAGAGGCGCTGCAGCAGATGGCCGAGGAAGGCGTGGTGCAGCTGTTCTCGCCCGAGGACGGCTCGCCGGCGATTGTCGGCGTGGTCGGCGCCTTGCAGCTTGACGTGCTGAAGGAACGGCTGTCGACCGAATACGGGCTGCCGGTGAGCTTCGAGATGGCGCGGTTCTCGGTCTGCCGCTGGATTTCCTCGGCCGACAAGGCCGATCTCGAACGCTTCGTGACCAGCCATCGCGGCGACATTGCCCGCGATCTCGACGGTGATCCGGTGTTTCTGGCCGCCGACCAGTTCTCGCTGGGCTACGAGGCGGACCGCTGGAAGATGATCGACATGGTGGCGATCAAGGAATACCACGTCACCAAGGCGGCCTAGCCAGGCCCGCGGCGGGCGATATTGCCAAATTCCGGGGCAAAGCACATGATTGCCGGATGACCCGGGATCAGCGCCGCCCGGGTGCGGGGAGGATTGGCCATGAAACATGCACTGTGGAGTGCGCTTTGTCTGTCATGTCTGGCAGCGCCCGCGCTTGCCGATGATACCGGCACCACGGCGATTGGCGTTGCGCGCGGCTTCATGCTTGCCGCCCTGCCCGGACAATGCGACGAGAGCTCGCCGTTTGGAGATGCTGACGGCTTTGCCGACACGGCCACCGCGTTGTCGTGGAGGCCCCAATGGGCCGGCGCGGACGATCCAGACAGCCACGCCACGCTGTACCAGCTGTTTTGCATGGCCGGCGCCTACAATGTGGTGCAGGCCTATGTGTTCAAGCCGGAAAATGGCGATCTGTCGCTGATCACATTTGCCCAGCCGACTTACGAGATCGACTATGCCGATGGCGACGAGACCCAGACCGAGCTGAAAAATCCGCCCAAAGTGACCGGCTATTCAACCACGGCGACGCTGGTCAATTCGGGATTTGACACGGAGACGCAGATGCTGACCAGTTTTGCCAAATGGCGCGGACTGGGCGATGCCTGGTCGGCGGGAACCTGGGCGTTTTCGCAAGGCCAGTTCGTGCTCGAACGCTACGAGATCGACCCGACCTATGAGGCCAATGACGACAACGCCAGCGAAGACCAGATGGAGCGGTCCTACACGCTGTTTCCGTGATTGTCGGACGCCTTCCGATTTCCGTCATACAGGACTTGATCCGGTATGACGGGGTGGTGAGACCTTTCTGACCAAGCGACCAGACACACCAAAACCCCGCGCGCGAAAATCTTTTCGCCGGCGGTATGGGGCAGTCCGGGGTCCGGGGTCAAACCGGAGTGCGGGGCGCGCGGGCGGCTGGCCCGTGGTGGTGGCGAAGAAGGGCTTGGCGCAGTCTCCCGCGCCCCGCCGGTGAGAGATACCCGTGCCTTCCGGGCACGGGCGGGCAACTCCTCCTGCGAACACATCACCTCAAGCCCTGGCGCGGTTTCGTTCTGTTCGGCTTGGTCAGGGCCGAACCCGCCCTCTCCCCAGGCAACAGGCGAGGCAACCCGCCCAATGCGCCCGGGGACTTGTCAGGCCGGCGTTGCAAGCGGGACGCGCGCCGCGCAGACCGGCCAGCCCGCCGGGCAGTGCGACACACAGCAAACGCCGCCGGGGCCGGCCAGGCCGGGCCACCGGTTCCGGCCTTCGCACGACCACCCTTCTGATCAGCTCCACTTTGGCTGCGGGCGTTCCTGCTGGCCGGGATGATTGTTCGCAAGCGCCTGGCCCGCGATACGGCCCCGCGCGCCAAACCTCACCGCCTTCCGCCGGCCAAAGCTCCGTGGGCTCCGGCCATCCGTTGCGACGGAAGGTGGGAGAAGTATCGCATGGGCGGAAAGGGTGGGGAAAATATTGGGTGGAATTTTTTTGGATAGAGGGGGAAGCGACACGGGTTTCCGTTGGAAGGTTCCCTCCCCTCCCCAACCCCTCCCCACAGGTGGGAGGGGCTTAACCCGACGCCAGCGCCTTTTGCGAATCCGAACTTTCGTCGTGTTGAAGGCGTTTTATTGGGCGGAAATCGAGAGGCGCGGTAAGCCCCGCCCCCTTGTGGGGAGGGGGTGGGGAGGGGACTTTGTGGAGACAAAGCGAGCAACGCATCGCCAGACTTGCGCGCGGGCCGCCGACGCTGGCCGGGATGATTGTTCGCAAACGTCTGACCCGCGATGCGGCCCCGCGCGCCAAACCTCACCGCCTTCCGCCGGCCAAAGCTCCGTGGGCTCCGGCCATCCGTTGCGACGGAAGGTGGCAGGAGTATCGCATGGGCGGAAGGGTGGGGAAAAAGTTTTGGGGGGATTTTTTTGGCGTACCACCGAATTTTGGTGTTGTTACATCTGAGGAAGACGCTCCGGTCCCGATTGCCTATCGTATGAGTTTAGTGACCAGTTAGGCAAGAACCCAGCATTTGCTGCGCCGATAACGAATGACTGAAATGGGGCCGGTTTCTGACCGGCAGGTTTCAGAATGCTACTTGATAAAACGGACATTGAAGAACCCCGCTTGCAGAGAAGCTATCAGCCCAAAGCTGCCTTTCCACACTGGTTAGTGTTTATCCGGACGTGGCGGCAAAGCTGACATTCGGTAGCGCTTCGACAGAGAGCGAGTGATTAAGCCACTGCCCATCCACGTTGTGGTTAGCTCTATTTTTCGCATAAAGGAAATGAACAATTTTCTATTTAAACGTGATAGTGTCACGTAATCCGACTTAACAATAGATTTCATTCTATTGGAACAATAGATTCACCGCATTCATCCGTCAACTTATTAAGCGAGACTGTAGAGCCTGCATCACTCATGTTGAGTATCATGGTTATTTTCTTATCGTCTTTGTAAAATGAATTAACAACGAGTATTACTCCAGAACCATCGGATTTTTGAATATTATCAATTGAGTAATTAAAATTATCCATCAGATATTTTGCCTCTTTAGATCCTACTCTTTCTGCCATTTTGTGAAAATCGAAATTGAAAAAACCTATTCCTGATTGGCCCAATTTCATATTAGAAATGACATTACTGCTTCCTCCAATAGCAACAGCAGCCGCTTCGGCAATAGGCGCATCGCGAGATGTATTATTATAATTTCCAAATCTCAATACTGAATATTGAAATTCATTTACTTCGTGAAATGACCTAATTTCAATAACTTTATCGAGTGGCAAAATCAGATTAATTCTACCTGTGCTGTGCTTAACTCCATTATCTGACTTAACCAATAATGAGCACGTAAATATTAATCGAGAACCATCACCGTTGTCATTACCCATATTATCGCCAAAATTGAGACTAAACGGTTCGAAACCTTCATTATCAGCAAATACACCTACATTTACATTTCCAATATAAATAACACGATGGAATTTGTCTTTGTTATTGTAAATCCATTCGCCAGAATGCGCTGATGTTACGGCAAAATAAAGCGACACCAACATAGAAATTTTGAATAAAGTATTCATATTATCTAACCTCAACTAAATATATAAATTCACCGGAATCTTACGGATTTGATGACTACATACCTGTTCTCGTCTAGCTTTAACCAATTATTCCTGAAAGCCAACCCCCCTTCACACAATTTGGAATGTTGCAAAAAGGATCGTTTTGCGACATCGCTGGAATTCCAAAATAGTTGCTACAACCGACATTGGGAAGCGATGCAGCGAACGACCGCTCCCGCCCTTTCTGGACACCAACGAGGTGCGCAGGGAATGACCACTTTTGCGAACGGGATACCAGTACGCCAATGACCGTCTTGGGGGCGCATTGCAGTCGTTCATGAAGGGACAATTAGGCAGTAGCAATGGGCCGAAAACCGCCGGCTGGCATGATGCCCACCGAATTACCGGGCCTGCGTCACTGCAAACCCGACACCCCCTCCCCAATCCCGTCCCCCCGGTGTAAACATCTCCCCCTGCCCTCCCTCCACACATCCGGACCCCTGTCATGAAAGCCATTCTCTACGAAGCCTTTTGCGCGCCGCCCAAGCTGGTCAATCTGCCCGACCCCGTGCCGGAGCCGCACGGGGTGGTGGTTGAGGTGCGTGCGACCGGGGTTTGCAGGTCGGACTGGCATGGCTGGGTGGGGCATGACACGGATATTGTGCTGCCGCATGTGCCCGGGCACGAGCTGGCAGGGGTGATTGCAGCGGTGGGGCGGGATGTGACGCGGTGGCGGGTTGGCGACCGGGTGACGGTGCCGTTTGTCGGTGGTTGCGGGCACTGCGCTGAGTGCCATGCCGGGCATCAGCAGGTGTGCGACAACCAGTTTCAGCCCGGGTTCACGCATTGGGGCTCGTTTGCCGAGTATGTGTCGATCCATCGCGCCGACCTCAATCTGGTGGGTCTGCCCGAAAGCCTGGATTTTGCCACCGCCGCGAGTCTCGGCTGCCGGTTTGTCACCTCGTTTCGCGCGGTGGTGGACCAGGGCCGGGTGTCGGGCGGCGATTACGTGGCGGTGCATGGCTGCGGCGGGGTGGGGCTGTCGGCGGTGATGATCGCGGCGGCGGCGGGCGCGCAGGTGATCGCGGTGGATATTTCCGACGACAAGCTCACGCTGGCGCGCGAGCTGGGCGCGGTGGCGACGATCAACGCGCGCGAGGTCGACGATGTGGCCGGTGCTGTGCGCGAGATCAGCCATGGCGGGGCGCATGTGTCGCTCGATGCGCTGGGCGCGGTGACCACCTGCGTGAATTCGATCAATTCGTTGCGCAAGCGCGGGCGGCACATCCAGGTCGGGCTGATGGCGGGGGCGGAGAGTTTTCCGCCGGTGCCGATGGGACGGGTGATCAGCCATGAGCTGGAAATCATCGGCAGCCACGGCATGCAGGCGCACCGCTATAATGCGATGTTCGCGATGATCGCGGCGGGGCGGCTCGCGCCCGAAAAGCTGGTCGGGCGGCGGATATCGCTGGCGCAGTCGATCGAGGCGCTTGTCGGCATGGACCGGTTCGAGGGCGTCGGCGTGACGGTGGTCACCGAATTCTGAGCGGGCGAGGTCTGAGCCGGCCGGAATGGCGGCGCGGATGGCTCCGGTGGGGGCCTGGCGGGAACCATCGCGCAAGTGACGCGTTGGCCTTGAAAGCGAAGGAGACCGCCATGCGAACCCGAACATCCATTGCCTTGCTGATCGCCCTGCCCGTCAACGCCGTGCTGTTCGGCGCCGGCGCGATTGCGGTGCTGTCGATCCCGGCGCTGGCCGAACACGCCAAATATCTGCTGCCGGCGATCATCGTCTCGGGCTTTGTGGCCACCGTGCCGGTGGCCTGGTGGCTGGCGCCGCGGCTGCGCGCCCGGCACCAGTACCCGCAGACCCAGCGCAACGCCTGAGGCGCAACGCAACGCCTGATCAGGCCACAAGTTCGGCGTTGAGCCGGGCCAGGCCCGATTTCAGCGCGGCGATGCAGGCCGGGTCGAAGGCTGTGTGCGCATCGGCATCAAGGATCGACAGCGCTTTGGTGATCGGCATGGCGGCGCGGTAGGGCCGTTCCGCCGTGAGCGCGTCAAACACATCGGCGACCGTGAGAATGCGGACTTCAAGACAGATTTCCGCGCCGCCAAGGCCATGGGGATAGCCCTTGCCGTCGAGCCGTTCATGGTGAGCGGCGGCGACAGCGGCGATGTCGCGAAAGGCGTGGGCGCGGTTGAGGATTTCCGCGCTGTGGACCGGGTGGCGGCGGATCGAGCGCCACTCCGCCTCGTCGAGCTTGCCAGGCTTGTCGAGCACCTGGTTGGAGACGCCGAGCTTGCCCAGATCGTGCAGCAAGGCGGCGCGCCGGAGCCAGCGGCGGTGATCCTGGTCAAGCCCCAGTTCCTCGGCGATCATGTCGGTGTAAAGCGTGACGCGATTGGAATGGTCGGCGGTAAACGGGCTCTTGGCGTCGACCACATCGGAGAAGGCGGCGGCGATGTCGTCGAGATAATCCTCATCGACCTGTTCCGATTGCAGCGCCGGCTTCATGGCGAAGACGCGGGCCTCAAGCTGTGGCGATTTGAGCGCCTGCCAGAATTCCGGTTCGGACTGGGCGCGAAGGAACGCATCGCCCAGGGCGGGATCGAACCAGCTGCCCGAGCGCGTCTTGACCTCGCGCAATGCCGCGGCCACGCCATTTTCAGTGTGAAAGACGTCGATCACCTGGGCCAGCAGCGCAATGCTGGAGATCAGCGGAACCTGCCCTTTGGCAAGTCCCAGCGGCTTGCCGGAGCCGTCCCAATGCTCGTCAAGCGAGCGAATGCCATCCTGCACGGTTTCGGAGAACCGCATCCGCGCGGCGATATCGGCACCGCGATGGCAACGGGTCTCGATCAGCGAGCGGGAGATCTCGCCGCCGTTCTGCACCACGTTGATGATGGCGCGGATGCGCTCGCTGAGGCCATGTTCGAGCCCGGTCTTGGCGAAGACAAAGCGCAAAGCGGAGGAGAGGCTGCCGTCGATGGTCTTGAAATCGCGTTTGAACGAGATGTCATCGGCCAGATAGAGTTCGCAAAGCCGCGCGGCGTTGCTCGAGCAGCCCAGATCCTTGAGCAGCAGGGTGTAGTAGAGATCCCTGAGCAGATCATCGGGCAGGCCCAGAGTCTCGCCGATGCGGGTGCCGATCCAGCAGCAGCGGATGCAATGACCCTGCGGCTGACCCTCGGTCATGTCCAGCGCGTAGCTTAGCGCGCCGAGCAGATCGGCCAGCCGGAAGCCGGTGGGGCGTCTGGCGGCTGCGAGGGTCAGATACAGGCTGGTGCTCATCGGGTACCTCCGTTTCGCGCCGAGGATTATCAGGAACGGCTTAAGAAGGGTTTACCCGGATCGGTGGTCGCGGGCTGGCCGCTTGCATTTGCTTTAATTTCGATATAACTAGTTTTATGGTTATATTGGAGGCATCCGGCATGGATACAGTTGAAGCGGCGCAGGGATTTTCCGCGATGGGGTCGGAATCGCGGCTGGAGGTGTTGCTGGCGCTGGTCAGGGCGGGCGATGCGGGGTTAAGCGTCGGCGACATCCAGGCGCGCACCGGCATCGCCGCATCGACGCTGGCGCATCATCTCAAATTCCTCAGTGCCGCCAATCTGATTGTCCAGCGCAAGCAGGGCCGGGTGATCATGAGCACGGCCAATTTCGACCATCTGTCGTTGCTGGCGGGTTTCATCCTGGAAGAGTGCTGCAGCGAAGCGGAGCCGCGGTCATGAGCGATATCATCCACACAGGCCGCCCGCTCGGCAAGGAAATCAGAGGCTGGCTGATCAGTCCCTGGGCGGTAATCGTGCTGGCGTTTGCGGCGGTGGCCATTCTCGACGCCGCGCGATTGACCACGATTGGCAGCTTTGCCATCGCGGCCTTGCTTGGCACGCTGCCCTACATCATCTTCGCGGTGCTGCTGATCGCGGGCTTGAAGGCGGCGGGCGCGGAAGCAGTTATCGCCGACGCGTTCAAGGGCCGCGAGACCCGGATGATCCTGATGGCGGCACTGTTTGGCGGGCTGGCGCCGTTCTGTTCGTGCGAGGTGATTCCGTTCATTGCCGGATTGCTGGCGGTCGGCGCGCCGCTGTCGGCGGTGATGGCGTTCTGGCTGTCCTCGCCGCTGATCGATCCGCCGACGCTGTTGATCACTGCAGCGGCGCTCGGCTGGCCGTTCGCCATCGGCAAGGCGGTCTCCGCCGTCGCACTCGGGCTGTTCGGCGGCTTTGCCATCAAGCAGGCGATGGCCTCAGGCTGGTTTGGCGAACCACTGCGCGGGGTCAGCCAGTCACGCTGCGGCTGCGGGCCGGATCCGTTCTCCGGCAAGCCGGCCTGGCGCTTCTGGCACGACGCCAGACGCCGCGAGACCTTCCGGGCGGAACTGGTTGCCAATGGCCTGTTCCTGATCAAGTGGCTGGCGCTGGCCTATGTGCTGGAGGCGCTGCTGGTCACCTATGTTCCGGCCTCGACGATTGCCGGTCTGGTCGGCGGCGAGGGCCTGTTGCCGATCGGGATTGCGGCACTGGTGGGCATGCCTGCCTATCTCAATTCCTATGTCGCTCCGCCGCTGCTGGCCGGGCTGATGGAGCAAGGCATGAGCAATGGCGCGGCGATGGCGTTCATGGTGTCCGGCGCAGTCAGTTCGGTGCCGGCGATGGCGGCGGTGTGGTCGCTGGTCAAAAGGCCGGTGTTCGCCGCCTATATCGGGCTCGGGGTGTCCGGCGCGATCGTCTCGGGGATCATCTTCCAGATGCTGGTGTGAGGCCGCAAACGAACACAGAGATCCGCCACCCCTGAAACGCAGTGACTTGACCATGCCGCGAAATTGCCTCATCCTTGATACGGGAATATTTCCCATGACAGGGATTTCTCATGCGCATCACACTCAACGACAGACTGGCGGAACGGCTGAAGCAGCTGCGGACATCGCGCGGCTGGTCGCTGGAGGTTCTGGCGGACAAGAGTGCTGTCAGCCGCTCGACACTGTCGCGCATCGAGAACGCGGAAGTGAGCCCGACGGCGGAGACACTGGGCAGCCTGTCGAGCATCTACCAGATGAGCATTTCGCAATTGCTGGCGCCGGTCGAGACCCCCTTCTCGCCGTTGGTACGGTACACTGAACAGAGCCTGTGGAGCGACGAGGAAAATGGTTTCACGCGCCGTGTCGTATCGCCGCCGAGTGGCGGGCTGGCGGCGGAAGTAGTGCGGTGCGAGCTTGCCGCAAACCAGAGGATCTCGTACGCGGCGCCATCGATGGCGGGACACGAACACCATCTGGTGCTGCTTTCAGGAATCCTGGCGGTGACCATCGCGGACGAGACCCGCGTGCTGGAGCCGGGCGATTGCCTGCGCTACCAGCTCTACGGCGCCTCGCGCTTTCAAACCGGAGAACAGCCGGCGTCCTATCTGATTGTTCTTGTGTGAGGCGAAGATGACAGCAATCAGCGTTCATGTGCCTGGGGCCAACGAGCTGGACACCCACGCCGAAGCTCTGGCGCGGATCATGGCGGAAACTGTTCAGGACGGGGCGGCGATCGGTTTCATGCAGCCGTTTTCGCTGGCCGACGGACTGGATTTTTTTCGAGATCAGGTGTTTCCCGAGGTCCGCGCCGGCCGGCGGCGGCTGTTGCTCGCAGAACTCGACGGGGCGGCTGCGGGCTCGGTGCAGCTGATCACGGCGCTGCCGCCCAACCAGCCGCACCGTTGCGAGGTGGCCAAGATGATGGTGGCGCCGGCCGCAAGACGCAAAGGTATTGGCGCCGCGCTGATGGGCGCACTCGACGCCGAGGCTCGGGCGGCGGGCAAGAGCCTGATCACGCTTGACACCCGCACCGGCGACAAGGCCGAACCGCTTTACCTTTCGTCGGGGTTCCTTACCGCTGGCGTCATCCCCGGCTTTGCACTTGATCCCGACGGCAGGGCGCTGCACGCCACCACCTACATGTACAAGAGCCTGTGAGTGCAGGCAGGTCCAGCCGGGCCCGGGTTCGGCTGTCGCGCCTGCAGCGTTGCTTTCATCGCGCAAGCACTGCTGACACGCTGATGTCAGCAGATGGCGGCTATCAAGGGCGGAACGTTAAGGGACTTGCCGCGATGACGCTGAAATCCGACCCTCGCCATGCCGCAGGCCTTGGCCTGGTCGCCGCCCCGGTGCTGTTCTTCAGCTTTGCGGGGATTTTCACGCGTGGCGTGGAAGCCGGCGCCTGGGAGGTGATTTTCTGGCGCGGACTGGCGGCAGCCGGGTTTACGCTTGTCTACATCACCGTGCGCGGCCAGCTGATGGCCGAACTTCGCGGCTAAGGCAGGCACCGCTCGATTCAAAGAATGCAATCCGGTCGCAGACGCCCTCCCGCAGGGCGCGACGAAACGACGCCGCTTCCTTAGACTCAGTCTAAATCATACCTTTTGACTCTACTTTAATGCGGATGTAGTGAAACTGGAAAGGGGACGCGAAGTCCCTGAGTTCCATTTGCAGATCGACATTGCCGTGCTGACCAGACCAGATACGCAGAAAACCCTCGTGAAACTCGGACACGGTCGTCGCGGGCTGCGCGGCGTGGTGATGGAGGTCGGAGGCAAGACCGCTGGCGCCACCCAATCGGCTTTCGACATCGAGCTGGAAAAGCGGCTTCTGGAGATCGGACTGGTCGAGGGCGCGCATGTCGAGATCCTGCATGAAGGCTTCATCGGCAAGGATCCGATCGCGGTCAGGGTCGACAGCATGTGCGTGGCGCTGCGCCGGCGGGAAGCCAATGCGGTGATCGTGGCGAGCGAGACACCCGATCCGCGCTTGCTGGCCGGAGGTTGAGGCGATGCTCGACACAGTTGCCAGAACCTACCGCGTGGCTTTTGTCGGCAACCCGAACTGCGGCAAGACGGCGCTGTTCAACGCGCTGACGGGAAGCCGCCAGAAGGTGGCGAATTACCCCGGCGTGACCGTTGAGCGCAAGGAAGGGCAATTTATCACGCCTGCGGGCAGGCAGGTGACCGCCATCGACCTTCCCGGCACCTACAGTCTTCGCGGCCGCAGCCCCGACGAGATCGTCACGCGTGACGCGATCCTGGGCAGGCTTGATGATTTTAGCCCTCCGGACCTGCTGGTTTGCGTCGCCGATGCGACCAATCTGCGGCTGATGCTGCGGCTGGTTCTGGAACTCTCCAGCGCCGGCATACCGATGATCCTGGCGCTCAACATGTCGGATATCGCCGAGCACCGGGGTATCCGCATCGACGCCGAGGGGCTCTCGCGGCAACTGGGCATTCCGGTGGTCAAATCTGTTGCTGTCGCACAGAACGGAACCGCGGCGCTGCTTGATCAGCTGGATCTGGCGCTGGCGCATCCGCACGCCGCGCAGGCGGGACACTGGAGCGAACGCAACGCCGGCGAGATCCGGGACGCCCATCATGCCGCCGACGCAATGGTGGTGCAGTTTGTCAGCACGCCGGAGATTGCGCGGGATGTGAGCGCACGCATCGACAAGGTGCTTCTGCATCCGGTGCTCGGCATCGTCATTCTTCTGGCGGTGCTGTTCCTGATCTTTCAGGCGGTCTATTCATGGGCGGCGCTGCCGATGGAGTGGATCAGCGAGGGATTTGACGCACTCAATGGGGTGGTGAGGGCGACCCTGCCGGACGGCATGCTGGCAAACCTGCTGACCGACGGGATCATCACCGGGGTCGGCAGCGTGCTGGTGTTCCTGCCGCAGATCGTGATCCTGTTCTTCTTCATTATCCTGCTCGAGGATTTCGGCTATATGGCGCGGGCGGCGTTCCTGATGGACCGGGTTGTCGGCGGCGTCGGCCTGCACGGCCGGTCCTTCATTCCACTGCTTTCAAGCTTCGCCTGCGCCATTCCCGGCATCATGGCGACACGGGTCATCGACAACCGCCGGCAGCGGCTGGCAACCATGATGGTGGCACCGCTGATGACCTGCTCGGCGCGAATTCCGGTCTACACGCTGATTATCGGGGCTTTCATTCCGCGCCGGGCGGTTGCCGGGATGATCGACCTGCAGGGGCTGGTGTTGTTTTCGCTGTATCTGGCGGGAATTCTCAGCGCCTTCGCGGTGGCTTTCATCTTCCGCACCTTCGTCTGGCGCGGCAAGAGCGAGCCATTCATCATGGAGTTGCCGAGCTACAAACTGCCGATGCCCAGAAGCCTGCTGACCGGCGTGATCCAGCGCGCCTACATGTTCATTCGCAGGGCCGGCACCATCATCCTGTCGATGATGATCCTGATCTGGTTTCTCTCCACCGTTCCCGGCGCGCCCGAAGGGGCAACCGGCCCGGCGATCCATTACAGTTTCGCCGGGATCATCGGCCACGCGCTGGAACCGCTGCTGGCGCCGATCGGGTTCAACTGGCAGATTGCCGTGGCGCTGGTTCCGGGTCTTGCGGCGCGCGAGGTTGCCGTGGGCGCGCTGGCCACCGTCTACGCCGTCGGCGGCACCGCCGCGACCGACGCCTCGCTTGGCGCGACCATAGCCGGCCAATGGCCGCTGGCCACTGCCCTGTCGCTGCTGGCCTGGTACGTGTTCGCGCCGCAATGCGCCTCGACGCTGGCCGTGGTGCGGCGTGAAACCAATTCCTGGCGCTGGCCGGTTCTGATGTTCAGCTACATGATGGCGCTGGCCTATGCCGCATCCTTCGTGGTCTACCAGACCACGGTGTATCTGGGAGGCTAGGGGATGACAGACGCGATTGTGACCTATGGCCTGGTTGCCGGCGCCGCACTTTACGTGGTGTGGAAACTGTTCCTGCCTCAATCCGTCAAAATGCGCATCCGCCTCGGCCTGACCGGGCGGACGGCGCCCTGCCCGCTCGAACCGCGGACCAGTTCGTGTCCAGTCGGCTGCTCAGGTTGCGCGCTGGCCGCGCCGCGAAAGCGGAGCTGACGGGTGACGTCGGAAACAACCGTCAGGGCTGTTATCCGCGCCCGGTACGTCCGAGCATCGCATTAACATCGGCAGACCGGATACCATCGGGTTCGCCATCGCGCTGGCGCGTCTCATCCCCGGACACGGGTTCTCGGTTTTTCTCAAGCAATGCGCGAATCGCGATCAATCCGGGCAAGGCGTCGGACATCATCTGCCGATCGTCGTCGTGCAGGAATTTGTTGAAGGTCCGGGCCGCGACGTAGACTGCCTGCTCACACAAGCTGCGCCCGGCGTCGGTGAGGTAGACCTGCTTGGAGCGGGCGTCGTGCGGGGACTGCCTGGTTTCGATAAATCCACGCCGTTCCAGCACCTTGAGCGAGTGGCTGATGGTTGCCTTGGAAACATTGGTGACCTGGGCGAGGCCCAGCGGCGTGACGCCGTCGCCAGAGCGCACCAGATACAGCACGATTGCAAAATGCGACGGGTGGACGCCGTCGGGCAGCATCTTGCCGATCAACGCCGTGCAGAGCTGGTCGATCTTGCCGATCTCCTCGAAAAAGTCGAAGCCATCGCCAGGTTTGTACACGGCCTTCATTCCGTCACACCTCCCTACAACAGGCACTGAACGGCCAGTGCGATCCGAACCGGCCTGCATGCGGTGGTTCGCCACCATTTGAACCGTCGCGTCCCGCAACACAACCGGCGAATGAAAATATTCGCCGGTTGCAGCGCGTGGGGTCAGGCGGGCTTTCATCTGGCGGACCGGCGGTTCAGGCGGCCGGCTTGATGAAGGTGCCGTTCTGCAGTTCGGTCACGGCCTGGATCAGCTCGGCCCGCGTGTTCATGACGATAGGGCCGTGCCAGGCCACCGGCTCCTGGATCGGCTTGCCCGAGACCAGCAGGAACCGGATGCCTTCCGGGCCCGCCTGAACCGTGATCTCGTCCCCGGTATCGAACACCACCAGCGTGCGGTCGCCCGACATGTCGCGGATCTGGATTTCCTCGCCCTCGACTTCCTTCTCGACCAGCACGCCGAAGGGTTTCGATGCATCGCGGAACGAACCGGAGCCAGCGAAGATATAGGCGAAGGCTGAACGGTAGGCGTCGACCTTGAAGGTCTTCTTCCTGCCCGGAGGCACAGAGATGTCGACATAGGACGGATCGGCGGCGATACCGTCGACCGGGCCGCGCTTGCCCCAGAACTCGCCGCAGATGATGCGGGCGGCGGTGCCGTCGTCATCAACCTCGACCGGGATATCGGCGGAAGTGACGTCCTGATAGCGTGGTTCGGTCATCTTCATCGAAGCCGGCAGATTGGCCCAGAGCTGAAAGCCGTGCATGCGGCCACTCTCGTCGCCCTTGGGCATTTCCTGGTGCATGATGCCGCGGCCGGCGGTCATCCACTGCACGTCGCCGGCGCCGAGCGAGCCGGTGTTGCCGAGGCTGTCGCCGTGATCGACGGTGCCGGCCAGAACATAGGTAATGGTCTCGATGCCGCGATGCGGATGCCAGGGAAAGCCCTTGAGATAGTTTTCCGGGCGCTCGTTGCGGAAATCGTCAAACAGCAGGAACGGATCGGTCAGCGACGGATCGTCGAAACCGAAAGCGCGCTGGAGTTGCACGCCGGCGCCCTCAAGATGCGGCACGGCGGCGGATTGGTGACGGACGGGTCTGATCGACATGGCAGTCTCCTCGGTGTCGGAGCCGGCGACAAGGGCCGGTCGAGTTGATGTTGCCCCTTAGATAGCGGCTTGTGGCGTTCACAATAAGTGGCGCAGAGAGAACGGACTGTTCAATCAGATGCGACGGAGCCGGGATGGTGGCAACCGCGCAGCCAAAGGCTGGCACCATCCCGGGACATCTCGTCGATTGCGCGGAACCCGGATGCACCCGCCGGCGTTGGTTTTTCATCAAGACAAGGAGCAAACAATGACCAGCAGACCCGATCCGCAAATGACACCCGAAGACGTCTCCGCGCACCATACCCTGACGAAGGATGAGAAACTTCAGCGGCTCAGCGACATGAAATTCGATCTGGAACGCCAGACCGGACGCGGAACCGCCGACCTCGATCAGGTTGAAGCGCGCATGGCGTCGATCAATCTGGCGATTGCGCGAGCCCGGAAAAACTGAGGCTTTAGCTGAGCAAACCGGCTCAGCCCGCGCCGCGACCCAGCGCAACCAGCGGAATCGCCGTCGTCTCCTTGATCTCCTCCATGACGAAGGAGGCGGAGACATCGGCGAGCCGCACCTTGGCGATCAGCCGTTGATAGAGCCGGTCATAGGCCTTGACGTCCAAGACGCGGGCGCGCAGCACGTAATCGAGATCGCCGGAGGTGCGATAGACCCCGACAATTTCCGGAAACGCGGCTACCGCCTCGCGAAAGGCCTTGAGCCAGTCGGCGTCGTGGCTCGCCGCGCGCACGAAGATGAACACCGACAGCCCGCAGCCTGCCGCCTCGGCATCAAGAATGGCGACGCGGCCCCTGATCAGCCCGCGTTCCTCCATCAGCTTGACCCGGCGCCAGCAGGCGTTGCGCGACAGGTGAACCCGCTCGGACAGCGCATCGACCGAGAGAGTGCCGTCGCGCTGCAGATGAGTGAGAATTTGGATATCCATATCGTCTACCTGGTGCATGTTGGGACGTATATCCCATATAAATCTCTATTCAAAGGACATTCGGGACACATCTCCTTTCGGAACGGGTTATCCTCACACACTCAAAGCATGCAAAGAGGGAACCCAGCCGATGTCCAACCAGATCGCACGACTGTTTACTGCCCACCCGCAATCGGTCGACGAGAGTTATTTCGAGCATCTCAAGTTTGCCGGAAAATTCTCCGGCAAGCTGATCCTCGCGGGCCTCGCAGCGCTGGCCCATGCGGTGCTGCCGTTTACCTTTGAGAAAACTGCAAGCCGTATGATCAACGAGATGCATCACCGGATGCACAACCGGAGCAAATAGAACCGCATGTGCCGCTGGGCCGCCTACCGAGGAACGCCGATCCCGCTGGAGCAGATTGTCTCCGCCCCCGGCCATTCGCTGATCGAACAATCGCACCGGGCCACCGAGGCCAAGACGGCGACCAATGGCGACGGCTTCGGCATCGCCTGGTATGGCGAACATCCCGAACCGGGACTTTACCGCGATGTGCTGCCGGCCTGGTCGGACTGCAATCTGAAATCCTTGGCACGGCAGATCCGCTCACCGCTGTTTCTGGCCCATGTCCGGGCCTCGACCGGGGGAGCGACCAGCCGCGACAATTGCCACCCCTTCGTACACGGCACATGGTCATTCATGCACAATGGCCAGATCGCTGGCTTCGATGCGATCCGGCGACCGATGGAAGCGGCCCTTTCGGACCGGCTTTACCAGGCGCGGCACGGCACCACCGATTCGGAACTGCTGTTTCTGCTGGCAATCGAATTCGGACTGGAAAAAGATCCGGCAGGGGCTTTTGCCGAAGCGATCCGCTTTGCGCTGGCTGAGAGCGCGCGCGCCGGGGTGCGGGAACTGGTGCGGTTTACCGCAGCGTTTTCCGACGGTGAGACGCTTTACGCCATCCGCTACGCCACCGATGCTTTTGCGCCAACATTCTATTCGGCGCCAACTTGCAACAACCAGGGCCATTGCCTGGTTTCCGAGCCGTTTACAGATACCGATACCAAATGGCATGAGATCCCGGCGGGCAGCATCATCACGCTGAAGGCCGGCGGCATGTCGTCGGCGCGGTTCAATCCGCTGCAGGTGGAGCCGGTGAAAGTTGCCGAAGTCGCGTGATCAACTGGGCAGGCTGCATGGAATCGTGGCAGCCAATGGCTGCTCTGCCCTCTTTTAAAACCTACAAGATGGCTTTGGGCACCGGAACTTCAGGCCCAGAGCCGACCTTCGTGTCATTCACAGCGAAAGGCAGGTCTGTGGCAAACTCAATCGCGCTCTTGAGATTAGCAACAAGGTTTTGCGACAGCGAAGCAATTGTTTTCACTGACGCACAAAAATCGTTGCAAAATGGATGTTTTCGCAACGGCCAGCATGAGCTTTCAAATCTCTTCAACGGATAATATAGCCAACATGAAGCAGGCCATCTGGGAGTAGTGTTATTACGACGACTTCCGTTTTCAGCAACGTTGCTTGTGGATTGGTTTCAGCTTGCGGTATCTGCAGCATCATTGAAAGACGCTGACCTGCATCATGCGGAAACCATAGTCACGGGGACGCGAGCGCGGGAGCGGGCGAGAGGGTTAAGGATGGCCTTCTCCCAAATGCCGGCCAAGCTGACCGGTAGGGCTGACTTGATTGGAAGATCGCTGCCAAACAACGTTCGCAATGACGTTTCAGCATAGGTTTCCGGATACGAATACGAGGATCGAATGCAAGGTATCCCTGCCCATGACGAGCAGGGCACCGGTGACAGATCAGACTTTCTGCGGGTTCAATTCAAACAAGAACCGGTCGATGCGCTCATTCAGGAACTGGGTTACAAAAAGTGAAACCTGCCCGGAGAATTTGTGCACGTCCACGTCGAGATTGCCGCGTTAGCCACGCGCTATCAGATAACCGCGGAGGGCGCGAACGGATACGGTCAGCGCGCCTCTTTACGTCACATTTTGATAGGATGGCCATACCACTGATTTTGCCGGATTCAGATGAAACAGGTAAGGGCGTATGCCCGACTGGATCGTGTTTGTCTGACACGCTCACGCTTTCAGAAAGCGGGTTTTGGAATGCGAATTGGCATTGCAGGCACACGTTTTCTGAGAGAATCTGGAGGTTAAAGCGTGTGTCGTTTGATGACGCTTTCCGTTCGGCAGTTGCTCGTATCGGCACAGAACTTAACCTGAATTAGGTGGTAAAGTGCCAGTCGCAAAAGCATGCTTCTTGCGACAAGTGTTCACCGGACACCAGAGCCAATTAGAACAGGCATAGTCTGCCCATCAGCCTGAATTGCGAATGCTGGTTCAACACGAATGGAACCAAGCCGCGCTCGCTTGAGTGCGTCGCCGAATTGAGTTTCTGTCAGCCCGAAACCGTCTTCCGCAGATGCCTGCCAATCCCATTGCACAAAGTGACCACCCTGTTTGAGCGCACGGGTCAACACGGCAACCGCGTGTTCATAGCTGGGCAGGAAACTGCAAACGGACGCCGCGTAGACCAAATCAAAATCTGAAAAACGATTTCCTTCATGTTGATAATCGCTGTCAAGAAAATCCGCATGGATAGCGGTCACGTTGCCGATGTTCTTTTTCGTCAAAGCCGCAATCATTCTCTGCGACGTATCGATTGCAACCAATTCCTTTACATACGGAGCAATTTTTTCGGCCAGCAATCCTGTGCCGCATCCGAAATCGAGAACTCGTTTTGATTTCCAACTTGTATCGCGCAACTTGATAAGCGCGTTCAGAGAAGCGAAGGCCTGTTCTGCGTAGAACCTTGCGTCTGCATTCGCGTCCCAGGTTGCCGCGTGCTTGTCCCAGTCGTCAGACATTCCCAAAGTGCTTTCTCATGGGGCAGACCGCCAAGTTTGCGAGTTTCATGAAACCATCTTCGGGTACGAGAAAAAGGCAAGTAATAATCTCATCCCCCCAAAAAGACAGTCACGAAAAAGATGGTTCATGCGATGCGGACGTCAGTTGATATCGCCCTATTTGGATGTCGCGATCAAGTTCAAAGTGCTGCGTTTGAAACATATCGCGTTACCGAGACACTTCATTTGATTTGAGAATCCTGGCACCGGCACCGGTTGTAAAACCGCTGTTTCAACGCGGCAGGATTCTGACCCTAACACGTGAGCACAAAGACAAATGCAAACAATTAACCATTAGTACAACATTTTGCACTCAAATCTAATGGATATTTGAAGGCGCATGAGCTGATTCGCGTCCACCACGGCGCACCCGAGCGATCATGATGCCCTGTATCATTTGAACCAACGAGGTATAATTATGCTCACGAATGCTACGCCCCCATCTCAAGGCCAATCTGAACACCAGAACGTCGGTCGCAGACTTGAATTCATGCAGCTTGATGAAGCCGGCCTGGAACTCATTCGCTCGCTGAAAACTATTGTTGACCGGGAACTGCCGATCGGTCTGGACAAGTTCTATGAACAGCTGCGCAAAACCCCAGAGGTAAAACGTTTTTTCTCTTCTGATGAACACATTGCTCGGGCGCAAGGCGCGCAAGAGGGGCACTGGCGCAACATCTCCGACGCGAATTTCAATGAAGATTACGTGGCTAAAGTTCAGACCATCGGTTCGATCCACGCACGCATCGGCCTTGAACCTCAATGGTACATCGGTGGTTATGCGATCATTCTGGATCACCTGATCACTCAGGTCGTTGAGCAGACTTTTCCGAAACCCGGAATCTTCGCCAAAAAAACGATGAGTGCCGCGGACTCAGGCAAAGCGCTTGCGAGCCTGATCAAGGCAGCGTTGCTGGATATGGACCTGGCGATTTCCGTTTACATCGATCAGGCAGAGGTCGCCAAACAGCAGGCCCAGGCCGAGGCAATCGCATCAGAGCGGAAAATGGTATCCGATTGCTTCGGCAAGGCCATGGCCGCGATTGCCGACAAGAACCTGTCCTATCGAATTACCGATGATCTTCCTGAAGATTATCACACGCTTCGCGATAACTTCAACAATGCGCTGGAACAGCTTGGCCAGACAGTTGGCGAGATCAACAGCAGTGCCGGCGAGATTCATGCGGGGTCGGACCAGATACGCACCGCAGCCGATGAATTGGCCAAGCGCACAGAGCAGCAGGCAGCCTCTCTGGAGCAGACAGCCGCCGCCCTCGAAGAAATCACAACCACGGTCAAGGACTCCAGCAAGCGCGCCGAAGAGGCCGGACAACTGGTGGCAAAAACAAAGGCTGGCGCGGAAGAATCCGGACAGGTCGTGCAACAGGCAGTTGCCGCGATGAGCGCCATCGAAACTTCATCGAAGGAAATCACCAACATCATCGGCGTCATCGATGAAATTGCCTTCCAGACAAATTTGCTTGCCTTGAATGCGGGAGTCGAAGCAGCTCGTGCCGGCGAAGCGGGCAAAGGTTTCGCTGTCGTTGCGCAGGAAGTGCGTGAACTCGCACAGCGCTCCGCCAAGGCCGCAAAAGAGATCAAGGAACTCATTACGACGTCAGATGACAAGGTCAAATCCGGCGTGGCGCTTGTCGGTGAAACCGGGAAGGCGCTTTCAATGATCGTAACTGAAGTCAATGAAATCAATCTCAATATTGTCGCGATTGTTGAATCATCGCGAGAACAGTCTACTGCTCTCGGAGAAATCAACACCGCCGTCAACACAATGGATCAAAGCACCCAACAAAACGCCGCTATGGTGGAAGAAACCAATGCGTCCAGCCATACTCTGGTTCAGGAAGTTGCGCGGATATCCCGGATGCTGAGCGAGTTCAACATCGGCAAAGCGCATGCATCTGGCAAGCGCGACAATTCGGCAAAGCAAGGCAATGAACCGGGAATCCGGGACCTCAAAAGCAGAGTTGGCAGAGCTTATCCCTCACAGGGAAACGCCGCGATCAAGCAAGATAGCTGGGAAGAATTGTAAGGACACTTTTTAAGGGACAAGCCGGGAATATGGTTGGTGGTTCCGACTTCCGTGATCCACCAACCATAGGCCTGCATTAGAGCGCCGTACGATTAATATGACGCATTCTGCCGCAATGATTT
>TARA_R110002050_G_scaffold207326_4_pt1 | contig 98158 bp, 98 predicted proteins | sample TARA_R110002050 | Tara Oceans TARA_R110002050 (sample SAMEA4396988) | marine metagenome | biome: Polar Biome; feature: [DCM] deep chlorophyll maximum layer (ENVO:01000326); material: water (ENVO:00002006), including particulate matter (ENVO:01000060) such as... | depth 25 m
ATCTACCACTTCGCCAGTGATGCATTAAAGATGTCTTGCGTAATACGTTCAAAAATCTCGGCAATAGCCGCGGCTTTTACACTGCCAATAAGCTCAGAACTCCCAGGGTAATCATAGTAAAATGAAAAAGTCTGTTCAAATTCAGCTTCTTCATCATGCTTATCCATAAAATGAACTTTAACACCTATCGTTAACCTGTTTTGAGCAGCTGTATTTTCAGATGTCGCCGTGGTTGGTGATATTCTGTATTCGGTAATTTCACCTTCATAAACGATGTCTCCGTTTGATTTTATAAGGTTTAAATTGGTTTGGTTTTGTAATAAATCAATTAGGGCATTGGTAAAATCCCAATCTAATTGCGGTTCTATCAAAATGGCGTTATTTTGAAAATAATTGACTTGAAATGTTTTGGTGTCTGATGAAATGGATGCGCCTGTAAACGAATAAGCGCCACAACTTAAAACAAGTACGGATGTTAAGAATAGAACAATATAATTAGTTGTTTTCATGAATTAAAATTATAAATCAAATTGTTTAATCTTTCTATATAAGGTGCGTTCACTTATTCCTAGTTCTTCGGCAGCTAATTTACGTTTTCCACTGTGACGTTCAAGCGATTTTTTTATTAATTCTAATTCTTTATCATGCAATGACAAGGTTTCTTCTTCTTCAATCTCCTCGGCAAAATGATATTTATCCGGGGTACTATTAGGATTTTGTAAATTTTTACTTCGTTCTGGAATTGATAATACTTCAGATTCATCAATGGCGTCTTCATAGTCTGTTTCATCTTCAGCACCGCCATAAATTTTCTTTATTAATCCTTTATGTTCTTTTTCAACTTCTTCCACATTCCCTTTTTTCATGAGTTCCATGGTAAGTTTTTTCAAGTCGTTTAAATCACTTTTCATATCAAACAAAACCTTGTATAGAATTTCGCGCTCGCTACTAAAATCAGTATCAGATTTTGTATGTTTGATAACGGCAGGCAAATTACTACCATAGGTTGGTAAATAACTGCTTAAGGTTTCTGCGGAAATGATTCTGTCTTGCTCCAACACAGATATTTGTTCGGCCACATTGCGTAACTGCCGAATGTTTCCGCTCCAACGATGTTTTGTAAGAATTTGAACAGCGGCATCCGTTAATTTTATGGTTGGCATTTTGTATTTAAGAGCAAAATCACTGGCAAATTTCCTGAACAGTAAGTGAATATCTTCTTGCCGCTCACGCAAAGGTGGTAAATGAATATCTACAGTGCTTAATCGGTAATATAAATCCTCACGAAACTGTTCTTTTTTAATAGCGTCAAACATATTGGCATTAGTGGCTGCTACAATGCGAACATCGGTTTTTTGAACTTTACTGGAACCTACTTTAATAAATTCACCATTTTCTAAAACACGCAATAATCTAACTTGTGTGGTAAGCGGCAGTTCGCCAACTTCATCCAAAAAAATAGTGCCGCCATCAGCAACTTCAAAATAACCTTCCCTGGTTTGGGTTGCGCCTGTAAAGGATCCTTTTTCATGCCCAAATAATTCACTGTCAATGGTTCCTTCTGGAATGGCGCCACAGTTTACAGCAATATATTTACCGTGTTTTCTGTGTGAAAGTTGGTGTATTATTTTTGGAATGCTTTCTTTACCAACACCACTTTCACCAGTAACTAACACTGAAATATCTGTAGGTGCCACTTGAATGGCTTTTTCTATGGCACGATTTAATGTGGCACTATTTCCAATAATACCAAACCGTTGTTTTATTGTTTGAACTGATTCCATAAGCCCCTTAATCCCCGATGGGGAAATTAAATTTGTTAAAAATTAATTTAGTATGTTCAATCATTTGGGTTTTATTATTGTATTTAATACTTTTTTAAAAATGAGCAATCGTTTCCTTTTGGGGATTAAGGGGCTAAACCAATGGCTTCTCCAATTAGTGTAGCACTGGTACACGTATTCACTTTTACTTTTACAAAATCACCAATTTTATAATGTTCCTTTGGGAAAACCGCCACAATATTTTGAGGTGTTCGTCCTGACCACTGCTTATTTGATTTTTTTGATTCTTTTTCTATTAAAACTTCCACAACGGTATTTAGATGTTCTTTGGTTCTAATATCACTATGTTTTAATTGAAGTTCCACAATATCTGCCAAACGTTGTTTTTTAGTTTCCTCCGGAATATCATCCGTCATTTTTCGTTCCGCCAGTGTTCCCGGTCTTTCGGAATATGTAAACATATAGCCAAAGTTATATTTTACATAATTCATTAAAGAAATGGTGTCTTGAAAATCTTCTTCAGTTTCGGTTGGAAAACCAACCATCATATCCTGACTTATTGCACAATTTGGAATAATTTTCCTGATGTTATCAATCAATGCCATATACTCCTCTCGAGTGTGCAAACGGTTCATTTCTCTTAAAACACGATTACTACCACTTTGAACCGGCAAATGAATATGATTACAAATGTTATCAAATTTTGCCATGGTTTTAATCACATCCAACGTTAAATCTTGTGGATTTGAAGTTGAAAAACGAATACGCATTTTGGGTTGTGCCTTGGCACACATCTCTAATAAATTGGAAAATGAGGTGCAGGTTGCTTTTTGAAGCTCACTGGCTTTTTCAAAATCCTTCTTCAAACCTCCGCCATACCATAAATAACTATCAACATTTTGACCAAGCAGTGTGATTTCTTTAAATCCTTTATCCCAAAGATCATTGATTTCTTCAAGAATACTCTGTGGATCTCTACTTCGTTCTCGTCCACGTGTAAAAGGGACCACGCAAAATGTGCACATGTTATCACAACCACGTGTTATGGAAACCAAAGCTGTAACGCCATTGGTATTTAATCGCACTGGTGAAATATCACCATAAGTTTCATCTTTTGATAAAGTAACGTTAACAGCATTTCTTCCATCTTCAACTTCAGTTATAAGATTTGGCAAATCTTTATAAGCGTCAGGACCAACAACCAGGTCAACTATTTTTTCTTCTTCAAGAAATTTATGTTTTAACCGCTCAGCCATACAACCTAAAACCCCAACCTTCATTTTTGGGTTGATACGTTTTACGGCATTATATTTTTCCAATCTTTTTCTAACAGTTTGTTCAGCTTTATCACGAATGGAACAAGTATTTACTAAAACCAAATCGGCGTCCTCAAGATTTTGAGTGGTGTTAAATCCTTCGCTTGCCATGATAGAAGCCACAATTTCACTATCGCTGAAATTCATGGCGCAGCCATAACTTTCAATAAAAAGCTTTCTTGTATTCTCTTTTTTAGGTTCTAAAACCAGTGACTCTCCCTGTTTGTTTTCGTCTATAATCTTTTCCATAATGTATTGAAACAGCTATTGGTCAATTTTTATGCCTGCTTGTTAATATGCAGATGCAAAGATACGATAAAATTATAGTTTCTGACAAAGTGTCAGATGTTAAAATGAAATAAAGTTGTGAAACATTTTAGAAAGTGCTTACTTTGAATATAACCAAACAAATTATATAAATGAATACGATTACTTCGTTATTAGAAAAAATAAGTAATGCCAGACCACTTGAATTTGGAGCTATTTTTAATGAGTCTTTAGAGCTTTTTAAAAAAACGTGGCTTCAAGGGTTTTTGCTTCAATTAATTATTTTTATTATTGTATTGCCAATTATAATAGTGGTTTATATGCCTATAATTGGGTTAGCTTTAGCCCAATCAGAAAGTGGACATGATAATCCAGATGCGTTTTCTGATCTTTTTACCGGTATGTCCGTATTTTATATTATTGTTATAATTATTGCAATTTTTGCATTGGCGGCAGTTCAGTTAGCCTTAAATGCGGGTTTTTTTAGAATTATGAAAAAACTGGATTATAATGAACAGGTCTCAAGTACAGATTTCTTTTATTTTTTTAAGGCAAAATATTTTAATAAAACCTTTTTGTTAATGCTGGTAACCGTTTTAATAGCAATACCAGCAGCGTTACTGTGTTATATTCCTTTACTATATGTTATGGTGCCTATGTCTTTTTTCTCAATAATCTTTGCATTTAATCCGGAGTTAAGTATTGGAGATATTGTAAACGCAAGTTTTAAGCTTGGTCATAAAAAATGGCTGCTCGCCTTCGGGTTGTTAATCGTGTCTTCAATTCTGTCGCAAATTATTGGTTTGCTTTTATGCGGCATTGGTTTGCTGTTTACGGCTGCATTTGTTTATCACCCGTTGTATTTAATTTATAAAAAGGCAATAGGTTTTGATGGCGAAAATGAAATTGAAGACATTAAAAATTTAAGCGAATAGGTTTAACGCAACCTTAACAAGAACTTTGTATCTATATAATAAACAATAATCAAAAATTTATATGATATGAAAGTCAAACATTTTATTTTGTTCAGTTTTATTGCGATGCTCTGGTCGTCTTGTAATAAGGATGATTCAGATTACGAGATTATAAGTATTGCTACTCCAGAACTAATGAGTAAAGCAGAATTCAGGAGTTCTGTTGAGGTTTTAGGTCCACAAAACATAGAAGAAGCGGGTAAAATTTATGCTTACAAGGATTTTATTTTTGTGAATGATGCGCTTAAAGGCATTCACATTATAGATGATTCCAATCCTAAAAACCCACAAGCTAAGGCGTATTTAAAAATCCCGGGGAATGTAGATATTTCTGTAAAAAACAATTATTTGTATGCCGATAGCGCTATTGATTTAGTGGTGTTTGATATTTCGGATATCAATAATATTGTATTTGTAAACCGTTTGGAAGATGTGTTTTCGGTATATGACCATCAAATTCCTGAAGGTGTGGAATATGCGGACTATAGCGGGTTCGATTTTAATTCTGAAGTCATAGTAGGATGGGAAATAAAACAAGAACGACGATTGAAAAACAATGATGATAATCGTCTTATAGATGTAGTTGCATTTAGTGAAGCGTCAAATATGGATGGGGCTCGTGTTGGTCAAGGAGGCTCATTGGCACGTTTTCAAATTGTAAACAACTATTTATATACTGTTGGAAGTTATGAAATGGCTATTTTTAATATCCAAAATTCAGCGCAACCCGCTTTGGCAAACACACAATATTCGGGATGGAATATTGAAACCATGTTTCAGGCAGATGGTTATCTGTATTTAGGTAGCACAAATGGCATGTATATTTATAGTCTTTCAAATCCTGCGTTACCAGAATTTGTTTCGCAATTCACACATTGGGAAGGTTGTGACCCTGTAGTTGTAGATGGCGATTATGCCTATGTGACATTGCGTGGAGGTAATGCCTGTGGACAACAAGAAAGTGTATTGGAAGTTATTGATATAAAAGACAAAGCAAATCCAACCTTAGCAGCGAGATATGAACTGGTTAACCCATACGGATTGGGAGTTAAAGACAACCTGCTTTTTGTTAGCGATGGTACTGCTGGTTTAAAATTGTTTAACAAGGCAGATCCTTTAAATATTAAATTAATAAAACAATTTCAGGCAATACAAGCAAAAGATGTGATTCCCTTGAATGATATTTTACTAATGATAGGGGAAAATATGCTATATCAATATGAATATAAAAATAACGACATTTACCTTATTAGCGAGTATCAACTGTAAAAAGCATACGGTAAAATAGTAAAAACCCTTTGTTTTAAGTTCAAAACAAAGGGTTTTTTAATTTGGATTAAATAGAGTTTAGTTCATAAATTAGGAACATAAACTTTTTTTCATATACATTTGTAGCTTCAAAAAATGAAGTATGGCGAAGAATTTAGTAATTGTAGAATCACCGGCAAAAGCCAAAACTATAGAAAAATTTTTAGGTAAAGATTATGTGGTTGAATCAAGTTTCGGGCATATATCCGATCTTCCTTCAAAGGAATTAGGGGTTGATGTAGAAGGTGATTTTAAACCAAAATATGAAGTTTCCAGAGATAAAAAATCAGTTGTAAAAAAGCTAAAGGAATTAGCTAAAAATGCTGATATGGTTTGGTTGGCAAGTGATGAAGACCGGGAAGGAGAGGCTATTGCATGGCATTTAGCAGAAAACCTGAATTTGGATAAAACTAAAACCAAGCGCATTGTTTTTCATGAAATCACTAAATCTGCCATTCAAAAAGCCATTGAAAATCCACGGGATATTGATTACCATTTAGTTGATGCACAACAAGCCCGTAGGGTTTTAGACAGGATTGTTGGGTATGAGTTGTCTCCGGTGCTTTGGCGAAAAGTAAAAGGAGGTCTATCTGCTGGACGGGTTCAATCTGTTTCTGTGCGTTTAATTGTAGAGCGCGAGCGTGAAATTCAAGAGTTCAATTCAGAAGCGTCTTTTAGAATTGATGCAGGGTTTTCAAATGAAGCCGGTCAGACTTTTAAGGCCAAATTGCCAAAAACATTTGCAACCAAAGAAGAGGCCTATAAATTTTTAGAATTAAATGCTAAAGCTTCTTTTAAAGTTTCAGAATTAGAAAAAAAACCAGCAAAAAAATCACCTGCTGCACCATTTACTACTTCTACATTACAGCAAGAAGCATCGCGAAAATTATATTTCTCGGTGCTTAAAACCATGACCATGGCGCAACGCCTTTATGAAGCGGGTTTCATTACATATATGAGAACAGATAGTGTAAATTTATCTGATGAAGCCAAAAACAGTGCGCAAACTGCTATTGTAAGTGCTTTTGGTAAAAAATACAGTAAGCCTCGAAATTATAAAGGAAAATCAAAAGGAGCCCAAGAAGCCCATGAGGCTATCAGGCCTACTGATTTTTCATTGCATTCAGTTGATATTGATAGAGATCAATCAAGATTATATGATTTAATTTGGAAACGTGCCATTGCATCACAAATGAGTGAAGCAGAACTAGAACGTACCAATGTTAAAATTAATGCCTCTACCCATAATAATCAATTTATTGCAAATGGAGAGGTTATAACGTTTGATGGATTTTTAAAAGTATATTTAGAAGGAAGTGATGATGAAGATGCTGAACAGGAAGGCATGTTGCCTGCTATGAAAGCTAATGAAACCCTTCACAATAATTACATTACGGCAACTGAGCGTTATACACGCCCACCATATAGATATACGGAAGCCTCTTTAGTAAAGAAATTAGAAGAGCTTGGGATAGGTCGTCCCTCAACCTATGCACCAACTATTTCAACCATTCAAAATAGAAATTATGTAGAAAAGGGAAATGTTGAAGGTGTTGAACGTTCTTATAAGCAGTTATTGCTTAAAAAAGGACTTGTAAAAGAGAAAGATTTAACAGAAAAAGTGGGGTCTGATAAAGGAAAACTGGTGCCAACAGATATTGGAATGATTGTTACAGACTTTTTAGTAACTCATTTTCAACATATATTGGATTACAATTTTACGGCTAAAGTTGAAGAAGGATTTGATGATATTGCTGATGGAAAGCTAAATTGGACTAAAATGATGAAGAAATTCTACAAGGAATTTCATCCACAAGTAGAACATGTTCAAGAAAATGCCGATAGAGAATCTGGAGAGCGTATTCTTGGAACAGATCCTAAATCTGGCAAGCAAGTAAGTGTGCGTTTAGGGAAGTTTGGGCCTATGGTGCAAATTGGTACCGTTGATGATGAAGAAAAACCTCAGTTTGCTAGTTTATCACCAGATCAGCAGTTAAATTCCATCACTTATGAAGAAGCTATGGATTTATTTCAGCTTCCTAAAAAGTTAGGCATTTATAAAGGAGAGGAAATTGAAGTAAATAATGGTCGTTTTGGCCCTTATTTGAAATATGGTGAAAAATTTGTATCATTACCAAAAGGGGTTGATGCACTTAGTGTTGAACTAGATGATGCCATTGTTATAATTAAAGAAAAAGAAGAAGCTGACGCACCAATTTACACATACAAAAAATTACCAGTTCAAAAAGGTAAAGGTCGTTTTGGGCCTTTTATAAAATGGAATAACATGTTTATTAATGTAAATAGTAAATATGATTGGGATAATTTATCTGAAAAAGATGTTATTGAATTGATTGAAACAAAAATTCAAAAAGATATAGATAAAATAATCCATAATTGGGAAAATGAAGGAATTAGAGTTGAAAAGGCCCGATGGGGAAGACATAATATTATAAAAGGAAAAATAAAAATTGAACTAGATAAATCAGTCGATGCATCTAAGCTAACTTTGGAAAAAGTGCAAGATATTATCGAGCAAAAAACCCCAAAGAAAAAAGTACCAAAGAAAAAAGCAACCAAGAAAAAAACCGCTGCAAAAAAGAAGTAGTATATGAACTTTAATTTTCTCTCACCAGTTTCAGATTTAGTGTTAGCTCACAATGAATTGTTGTCTCAACAAGCCTTAGGAAGAAAATTAAGGATTCATTCCAAACAAAAGGGCATTCCAGACCTGGAAGGCGTAAGCATTGCACTTATAGGTGTTTTAGAAAACAGGAATGACCATAATTATATAGGAGAAGAATTTCAATTAAATGAAATCAGAAAAGCATTTTATGCACTTTTTCATGGAAGCTGGAATACTATTATTGCAGATTTAGGTGATATAAATAAAGGAGAAAGTGTTGAAGACACCTATTTTGCCTTAAAAACCACAATTGCCATATTAATTGAAAAGAAAATAATTCCTGTCATTATAGGGGGGACACAAGACCTTACGTATGCAAATTATAGAGCATATGATGCTTTAATGCCCATGGTAAATATTGTAAATGTTGATTGCAAGTTCAATTTGGGTGATTCAGCAAAACCCATTAAAAACAATAGTTTTGTCGGAAAAATAATTTTAGATCAACCATATAATCTATTTAATTATGCCACCATTGGATATCAGACCTATTTTAATTCACAGGAAGAAATAGATTTAATGGAAAAACTATATTTTGAATACTATCGGCTAGGACAGGTTTCAACAAATATTGCACTTGTAGAACCTGTATTAAGAGATGCAAATATTGTAAGTATAGATTTGAATTCTATTAAAAGTGCTGAGTTGAGTTTAAATCAAAAGTATTCTCCAAATGGATTTGATGGCAAAGAAATTTGTGCCATTGCCAGATATGCCGGAATTAGCAATAAAGTATCTTCATTTGGAATTTATGAGTATAAACCTTCAAAAGACGATGAAATTACATCTATGTTGATGGCTCAAATGATATGGTATTTTATTGAAGGCGTTAATTATAGAGTAAAAGATGATGATTTTATTGATGAAAACACGTATCAAAAGTATATTACCTTAGTAGAAGATCAAGAATTGATTTTTTATAAGAGTATTAAAACAGGGAGATGGTGGATTGAGATCCCTTTTTTAACAGAAGTCAATAATAAATTAAAGCGGCATACGTTATTATCTTGCATGCATCAGGATTATTTAGACGCTTGTAATAATAAGATACCTGATAGATGGTATAAGGCATTTCAAAAAAATTGTATATAGTCTAAAACAGCTTAAAAGAGTCATTTCATCGGTAAAATGTGTTTTTTTTACGATGAAATGTAATTTTTTTTACAAAATAGTTGTTTTATTAAAAATATATAAATATGTTTACGCTCTCAAATAATAAAGATTAAATAATTAACCTCGAGTTTTCTATGGATATGAAGAAGTTTATTTTATTAACCGCATTGTTAACATTGTTTGCTAGTTGTGGCTCTAAAGATAGAGGTGAGCTAGTTGGTGTTAAAGGAAAGAAATGGCACCCAGAAAAGCCCTTTGGAATGGAATTGGTTCCAGGAGGCGCTTTCATAATGGGTAAGGCAGATGATGATTTAGCCGGAATTCATGATGCTCCAGCAAAAACAGTTACTGTTAGGGCATTTTATATGGATGAGACTGAAATCACCAATAGTGAATATCGTCAGTTTGTTAACTGGGTAAGAGATTCTACTCTAAGAACAAGATTGGCTATATTAGCAGATGAAGTTGGTAAAGTCCCTGAAGATGGTGGCATAGGTGAGTTTGCATTTAAAGATGCAGATACAGCAAATATGTCTGTCTATGAAAAGTATATGTTTGAAAACTATACTGGTCTAGGACCAACAGGTTATGAAGGCCGAAAGTTGAATAAAGATGTTGATTTAATTTTTGACACCAATGACTATCCAGATGAGTATTATGCTGAAGTTATGGATACCATGTACCTTCCAATAGAAGAGTCATATAATGGGCAACGTACTTGGGATGTTAAGAAATTTAAATTTCAATTTACCTACATGGATATTCAAAAAGCGGCACAAAACCGAAATTTAAAACGTAAAGACGTTTTAATAAAGGAAGAAATACAGGTTTATCCAGATACCACAACATGGATTAGGGATTTTGCTTACTCATATAATGAGCCTATGCATAATGATTATTTTTGGCATGATGCTTATAGTGACTACCCGGTAGTTGGTGTAACTTGGGAACAAGCAAAAGCATTTTGTCAATGGAGAACATTATATAAAAATTCTTATCAAAAATCCAGAAAAGGAGCACAATTAGTGAATTCTTTCAGGTTGCCATCTGAGGCAGAATGGGAATATGCCGCAAGAGGTGGGCTGCAAGCAGCAACATATCCTTGGGGCGATTTTTACACCAAAAGTGACAGAGGTTGCTTTATGGCAAATTTCAAACCTGTAAGAGGAGATTATGCAGCAGATCAAGCATTATATACCGTAGAAGCAAAATCGTATGAACCCAATGATTATAACCTATATAACATGGCTGGAAATGTTTCAGAATGGGTAAATGCAGCTTATGATCCTTCTTCTTATGAATACGTTTCAACAGTAAACCCAAGTGTAAACGACAATAATAATCAACGTAAAGTTGTTCGCGGTGGCTCTTGGAAAGATGTTGCATATTTTTTACAAGTTAGTTCAAGAGACTATGAATATGCAGATTCCGCAAGATGCTACATAGGGTTTAGAACAGTACAAGATTACATGGGGACACAAGTAACAAAAAATGGTAAATAAAATTAAATCTATTAAAATCAATTCTATTAACATTAAATCTATTAATTAACCTACTTAAGTATTAAATACTTAAATTAAAAACCGAAAATTATGGCACAGTCAAGAGCAGGAAAAAAGTTTATGAATATGGCTTACGGATTAGGAGCATCAGTGGTAATCGTTGGAGCACTATTTAAAATAATCCATTTTGAAATTGGACCTTTAACAGGTAACGTTATGTTAACCATAGGTCTTGTAACGGAAGCAATTATTTTTGCGCTATCCGCATTTGAACCCGTTGATGGTGATTTGGATTGGTCTTTAGTTTATCCAGAATTAGCTGGAGGAGAATCTACAGCCAATAAAAAAGAATCCAAAAACGCTGAAGGGATTCTATCAAAAAAATTAGACGAATTATTGAAAGACGCTAAAATTGATAGTGAATTGATGTCAAGCTTAGGTGATAGCATCAAAAACTTTGAAGGTGTTGCAAAAAGCATGTCTCCAACGGTTAATTCAATTGAGGCAACTAAAAAATATGGTGAGGAATTATCATTAGCTGCGGCTCAAATGGAGTCTTTAAATAGCCTTTATAAAGTTCAGTTAGATAGCGTAAATCGTCAAGCATCCATCAACGAAGAATCTATTGAAAATGCTGCTAAACTTAAAGAACAAATGCAATCGTTAGCTTCTAACCTTTCATCATTAAATGGCGTTTACGGTGGTATGCTATCTGCAATGAACAAAAACTAATTATGGTTTTTACCCAAATTTTAATAATTACTAAAACCTAAATTAGACATGGCAGGAGGAAAATTATCACCCAGACAGAAAATGATCAACTTGATGTATTTAATATTTATAGCGATGCTAGCATTAAATATGTCAAAAGAAGTGCTTTCAGCATTTGGATTAATGAACGAAAAACTAACCGAGTCTAACGAAGCTGCATCCGATAGAAATGCAACTTTTATGGCAGGATTAGAACAAAAAGCCAGTGAACAACCAGCTAAATATGAATCTTTAAAAGCTAAAGCCAGTCAAATTAAACAATTGGCAAATGACTTTAATAGTTATTTGGAAGATTTAAAAAGTAAGATGACTGCAAAAATTAAGGATCCTACAGATTATGAAATCATGGACAAAGGTGATTACCTTGATGAACATTTTTTCAAAGGAGATGCAATTAAACCAGATGGCAAAGAGTATTTAGCTCAAATTGCCAAATTTAGAAATGGTGTTGCAGAAGTTTTAAAAGACAATCCAGAAATGGCTACAGTAGTTAAAGACGTGCAAGCTAAATTTGCTACAGATGCCGTAAAACGAGGAGCTGGAACTGTTGGATGGTTAGATCATAATTATAAAGGATTCCCATTAGTGGCATCTTTAACTAAAATGACGCAAATTCAATCTGATATTAAAACAACAGAATCTGAAGTAATGTCAACTATGTTAAAAGGCACACTAACAAGCGAGGTGTCCATGACAAATTATGCTACCATATTGAAAACAAGCAAATCGGCTTACTTTAATGGCGAACAATTTGATGGTCAAATTGTGTTAGGTAGAACTGATGAATCAACGAAGCCAAATAGAGTTGAATTAACTTTAGATGGTCGTAAATTGGTTGAAGATAAAGACTTCACTATTGAAGGAGGTAAAGTAAACTTGAAGGTGAATGCGGGAGCAGCCGGCGAACATAAAATTGCAGGACAATTGGTTTTTCTGGAAAATGGTGAAGAAAAACCAGTTAAAGTGGAACAATCATTTGCTACTGTACCAAAACCAAACGCAGCTACTATTTCTGCTGATAAAATGAATGTAGTATATCGTGGTGTTAAAAACCCAATGACTATATCATTTGCAGGAGTTTCTGATAATAAAGTAGTTGCCAGTGGAGAAGGATTAAGTAGAGCAGGAGGCAGCAAATATATTATGGATGCTTCTCTTATAAAAGGAAGAGAAGTGACTATTAACGTAAATGGTACACTTCCTGATGGACAAACTGTTAGGGATAATGCTGTTTTCAGAATTAAAGATTTACCAAAACCAACAGGTACAGTTAGAGGTGAAGATGGTGCATTAAACATGCAACGTAACAGTCTTGAAATCTCTACCATTGGAGCTAAATTTGATGACTTTGATTTTGAGTTGCCATTGAATGTTACAGGGTTTAAATTTAAAGTTCCTGGACAACCAACTATTGATGTAAATGGTAATAAGTTAGACGCAAGAGCTAAACAAGCTTTAAGTAAAGCAAAACGTGGCTCTGGTGTTCAAATATTTGATATCGAAGCCAAGGCTAAGGGTGTTAGTATTATACTTAAGAAAGTATCACCAGTATTTATTGAGCTTACGAACTAAAAAATTAGGATTGAATTTTAAAAGGTTCTAATAAATTAAAATGTATAACAGATGAAATTGAGAAGTTTTTTATTAACCGCAACTACTGTTTTTGCAGTATCAGGTATGTTTGCTCAGGCAAATATTCTAAATGCGAAAAGTCCGAAGGAGATTGGCTTAAGAACCGAAGCGCAAAAGGCAATTGACAATGACAAACCATTAGAATATGGTTATGTTGATGACAGGGATATCCTTTTTGCAAAAATGACTTGGGAAAAAGTTGTTCTTGATGAGCGCGCCAACTTTCCATTGTATTACCCTATTGATACAAACAATATAGGTAAAAACAGACGGTCATTGTATGATGTGCTTATGAAGAATATCAAGGATGGTAATATAAAAAACATCTATGATGATTCATATTTTACTGCGACTCGCACATTAAAGGATATTGAGTCTGCTTTAGTTAAAATTGATACCACAGAATTAGGTATTGAACAAATTAACGCTGGAGAAGAATTGTCTCCTGAATATATTAACAGAAGAGAAATAACGGCAGCCGATATTAAGGAATATCGTATAAAAGGTCTTTGGTATTTTGATAAGCGTCAAGCTGAGATGAAATACAGGCTGTTGGGTATTGCACCCGTAGCACCAGATGTGAATACGATAGACCAGGAAGTACCGGATTTGGTGCCTTTGTTTTGGGTGTTTTTCCCAGATGCCAGAAATGTTTTACATGAAGCAAAAGCTTTCAATAATGAAAACAGTTCTATGCCATATTCTTTTGACCATATTTTAAACGCCCGACGTTTTCAAGGTTACATTTACAAAGAAGAAAATGTCCATGGAGATAGAGCCGTTAGTGAATATATAGCTCAAAATGCATTAATGCAGTTATTGGAATCCAATAGAATTAAAGATAAAATCAGAGACTTTGAACTTGATATGTGGACCTATTAATCACATAATGTATTAGATAAATTAAAAGAGGCTGTCTAAAAAGTAGTCATTGCGAATGAAATGAAGCAATCTGTAAATCGCAAGTTGTTGATTTACAGATTACTTCGAAATAAAAATTTCTCGTAATGACGGATAATATATGCTTTTTAGACAGCCTCTTTTTTTATGCCTAAAAATATGATTATCTGCTTACCTTAGCTTTTAAAATGAAAGTAGATTTTATAATAGTAGGAAGCGGTTTAGCGGGTATAAGCTTTTGTGAACAACTCAAGGCTCATGATAAATCATTTGTTGTATTTGATGATCAATCCCAGCAATCTTCTGTGGTTGCAGGAGGACTATATAATCCAGTTATTTTGAAACGATTTACCCCGGTTTGGAAAAGTAAGGAGCAATTGCAAATGGCTTTACAAATGTACCGGAATATTGAGCAAGGGTTTAAGGTGAAATTGGATTATAAAATTCCTGTTTTGCGAAAATTCACATCACTGGAGGAGCAAAATAATTGGTTTGCAGCTTCTGATAAACCTCAATTATCAGGATATTTATCAACAAAACTTATTAAAAACACAAATGCTTGTATTGAAGCTCCTTTTGGTTTTGGCGAAGTATTGCAAACTGGTAGAATAGATGTTAAGTGTTTAATAGATACTTATAAGTTGTATTTAATGAAAACCAAAAGATTCCTTAATGAGGAATTTAACTTTAATATACTTGAGATTCATAATGGTGGGCTTGAGTATAAGGATATTCAAGCAAAATATATTGTTTTTACAGAAGGCTATGGCGTCCATAAAAACCCATTTTTTAAAGAACTGCCTTTAGCAGCAACAAAGGGTGAGTTGCTTACAATTCATGCTCCCGGATTGAATATGGATTATGTATTAAAAGGGCCTGTTTTTTTAATTCCTTTAGGGCAAGATTTATACATTGTTGGTGCTACCTACAATTGGGATGATACTACTAATGATATTACAATAAAAGGCAAGGAAGAATTGTTAACAAAACTAAAAACTGTCATAACCTGCCCGTTTGAAGTAGTAAATCATGTAGCAGGAATTCGTCCAACAGTGAAGGACAGGCGACCATTAGTTGGACAACATAGCGTTCATAAAAACATGTTTGTTCTAAACGGATTGGGTACGCGAGGGGTCATGATTGGTCCGTATGTAGCAGAACAGCTTTTTAATTTTATTGAATTCGGATTACCTTTAGAAAATGAAATTGATATCAAACGATTTCAATAAATGAAGCTAAATTGTTATTTTTTTGTTAGTGATGGATCGTAATGAATAAAAAGGTTTATCCAAATATTTCTGGAAAGTCGCATAATTATAGGCATAAATACCACCAATATAGCTACAATAACTATAAATGAAGAGTTTAAATTTGTCTTAAAGATAAGATTGCTAATAACAAAGGCCGCTACTGCAAATGCAATTCCAACTGCATAACTTACATACATGGCACCATAAAAAAATGAAGGTTCCAAACGGTATTTTGTGTTGCATTTTGAACAGTGCTCGTTAATTTTCAAGGTGTTTCCTAAATTGTAAGGATTCTTATAAGTGTACATGGATTCTTGCTGACACTTGGGGCAACTTCCAGTTAAAATACTATATAATTTTGTCCCTTTTTTTAACATATAATTTAATGTACTTTTGCATTCGCAATTAAAAAAGCGAAATTAAGTTTTTAATAATAAGATTCTGTAATATAAGTTACATTTCTATGATGAACATTCACAACTTATCAATTTCATTCCAAGGTGATTATCTTTTTGAAGATATTACCTTTAAATTGGATAATGGAGATAGAATAGGGTTAATTGGTAAGAATGGTGCTGGAAAATCAACCATGCTCAAAATATTATCTAAAGAAATGGAGCCGGATTCTGGTCAGATTGCTGCGGATAAGACCCTGAAAATTGGTTTTTTAAAACAGGATATAGATTTTGTTTTTGGAAGAACAGTGCTTGAAGAGGCCTACGAAGCTTTTAAAGAAATAAAGGAACTGGAAGCCAAAGAAAAAGAAATCAATAAACAACTAGCTGAACGTACCGATTATGAAAGTGATGAGTATCATCAGCTCATGGTTGACGTGAATGACCATCATCATCAATATGAAATTCTAGGCGGTTATAATTATCAGGGAGAAACTGAAAAAATTCTTCAAGGTTTAGGCTTTCAACGGCAAGATTTTGATAAACTCACGGATACGTTTTCAGGCGGATGGAGAATGCGTATTGAACTGGCAAAACTACTGTTGCAAAAAAATGATATTTTATTACTGGATGAACCTACAAACCATTTGGATATAGAATCAATAATCTGGTTGGAGTCATTTTTAAAGAACTATCCAGGGGCGGTTGTTATTGTTTCTCATGATAAAATGTTTTTAGATAATGTAACCAACAGAACCATAGAAATTTCACTGGGAAGAATTTATGATTATCCTAAACCATATTCAAAATATTTGGTTCTTAGGGAAGAATTAAGAAGTCAACAGTTGGCATCTCAAAAAAATCAACAAAAACAAATAGAACAAACAGAAAAGTTAATTGAAAAGTTTCGTGCTAAAGCTTCCAAAGCAACCATGGCGCAATCCCTTATAAAAAAGTTAGATCGTTTAGATAGAATTGAAGTTGATGAAGATGATAACAGCGTCATGACCCTTAAGTTCCCAGTATCTGTAACGCCTGGTAGAGTAGTTGTGGAAGCTCATGATATTTCAAAACATTATGGCAAAAATCAAGTATTAAAACACATTGATATTGTTATTGAACGAGATAGTAAAACGGCTTTTGTAGGGCAAAATGGTCAGGGAAAATCTACCCTAGCAAAAATCATGGTGGGTGATATTAAATTTGAAGGCCATTTAAAATTGGGGCATAACGTTCAAATAGGCTATTTTGCTCAAAATCAAGCGGAATATTTAGACGGAAGTAAGACGGTCTTAGATACCATGATTGATGCTGCTAACGAAACCAATAGAAGTAAAGTACGGGATATTTTAGGGTCGTTTTTGTTTAGAGGTGATGAAGCAGAAAAGTACGTACGCGTACTTTCAGGAGGAGAACGTAACCGATTGGCTTTAGCAAAATTAATGCTTCAACCTTTTAACGTCCTTATCATGGATGAGCCAACCAATCATTTGGATATAAAATCAAAAAAGGTTTTAAAAGATGCTTTAATTAAGTTTGAAGGCACTTTAATTTTGGTATCTCATGATCGTGATTTTCTTCAAGGTTTAACTAATAAAGTGTATGAATTTAAAGACCATAAGATTAAAGAATATTTAGGTGATATTGATTATTACTTAGAACAACGAAACGTTCTTAATTTACGGGAAGTTGAAAAACGTCAGGTGGTCATTGAAGTCCCAAAAGAAAAAAAGCAACAATCCTACGAAGAACAGAAAAAAACAAAGTCATTAAACAACAGGTTAAGTAATGTTGAAGCACAAATTAGTCAGTTAGAACGAGACATTAAAGACATTGATCTTTCTCTTGAAGTTAATTATCAAGAAGTTACGTCAAAACCTCATTTTTTTGATAATTATCAAAAAAAGAAAACTACGTTAAAAGACTTAATGCAAAAATGGGAAGACATTCAAATGGAAATAGAGGCTTTTAATTCTTAGTTTTAGGTTTTTATTAACATATTTAAATTAAACTTACTTATAGTTTTGTAGTCTTACACTTTAAACTATCAAAGCATGCGAAAAATTATACTTTCTGTTATTGGCATTTTTCTTATTATAGCTTCCTTATATCTTGCAAAATCCTTAATAGCAAGCAAAAACAAACCAAAACCAGTTGTTGAGAAAGTCATAAAAACGGTATTTGTTGATACGGTCAAAAATGGGCCTATACAAATAAAGCTTCCTGCTAATGGTAGCTTGGTTGCAAAACGCCGGGTGGAAATTTACGCTGAGGTTCAAGGTATTTTTAAAACAGGAAACGTACTGTTTAAACCTGGTCAAAAATTCAAAGCAGGGCAACCATTAATTCGTATTGATGCTTCAGAGTATTATGCCAGTGTTCAATCTGCAAAAAGTAATTTATACAACGCCATAGCAGCCATAATGCCAGATTTAAGATTGGATTTTCCAGAAGTTTATCAAAAATGGCAAGATTACCTAAACGAATTTGATTTGAGTAAATCGGCTCCAAAATTGCCAGGGATGTCTTCAGAAAAAGAAAATTATTTTATAACCGGACGAGGCATCGTTTCCAGTTATTATAATTTAAAAAACTTAGAACAAAGGTTGTCAAAATATAATATTACAGCACCTTTTTCAGGAATATTAACTGAAGCATTGGTTACTGAAGGAACTTTAATAAGAAATGGACAAAAACTTGGGGAATTTATTGATCCTACTGAATATGAGATGGAAGTTGCTGTTAGTAAAACCTATGCCAATTTGTTAAAAGTTGGTGAAAAGGTATCGTTAAACAATTTGAATAATACAGAAACGTACCAAGGAAAAATTTCAAGAGTAAATGGAAGTGTAGATCAGGCAACACAAACTATAACAGCCTATATTGACGTTAAAGATTCTAATTTAAAAGAAGGTATTTACCTAGAAGCTCATATAAGTGGAGAAACTGTAGAAGATGCTATTGAAATAGACAGGAATTTATTACTTGACAATCAACAAATTTTTGTGGTCAAAAATGAAACATTGAATGTAATACCAGTTAAGCCAGTCTATTTTTCTGAAACTAAAATGGTAGTTAAAGGCGTTCCAAACGGAACTATCATTCTTAAAAAACCTGTTCCCGGTGCGTATGCAGGGATGTTGGTGAAACCCTTTCAAGATGAAGCTAACTAAGTACCTATGAGAAAAATAATTGCCTATTTTATTAGATATCATGTTGCGGTAAATATTTTTATCATAGCATTTTTTGCCTTTGGTATCATTGGTTTATTATCACTTAAATCGTCCTTTTTTCCTTTAACAGATTCAAAAATAATCAACATCAGTATTACATATCCTGGAGCTTCACCACAAGAAATAGAAGAAGGGATTGTACTTCAAATTGAAGATAATTTAAAAGGATTAAAAGGAGTTGACCGGGTAACGTCTGTATCAAGAGAGAATAGTGGAACCATTACTGTTGAAATTCAAAAAGGAGAAAACATTGACTTCATGCTTCTTGAAGTGAAGAATGCCGTTGATAGGGTGCCTTCTTTTCCAACAGGTATGGAACCGTTAATAGTAGCCAAACAAGAAGAAGTCAGGCAAACCATTTCATTTGCTGTAAACGGAAAAGATATTCCATTATCTACGTTAAAGCAAATTGCCAGACAAATTGAAAATGACCTGCGTACCATAGATGGTATTTCTCAAGTTGAATTGTCTGGTTTTCCACAAGAAGAAATTGAAATTGCTGTTAATGAGACAAGCTTATTAGCCTATAATTTAACTTTTAATGATGTTTCACAAGCTGTTAGCGCTTCCAATATTTTAGTGACCGGAGGTAATATTAAAACAGATGCTGAAGAGTATTTAATCAGGGCCAATAACAGGAATTATTATGGTGATGAACTTTCAAATTTAATTATTAAAGCATCTAATGACGGTAAGACCATAAGGTTAAAAGATGTTGCCATCATTCGTGATCGATTCGCTGAAACACCAAATGCCACCTATTTTAATCAACAACTTTCAGTTAATATTACTATTACAAGCACCAATAATGAAGATCTTATTTCTTCAGCAGACCATGTAAAGGAATACATTGAAGCGTATAACCAAAAATATAATAATGTTCGGTTAGATGTTGTTAGGGATTTATCAATAACATTAAACCAGCGTACTGAGTTGCTTACAAAAAATGCCATTGCAGGCATGTTGTTGGTTTTGTTGTTTTTATCATTGTTTTTAAATACACGCGTCGCTTTTTGGGTAGCTTTTGGTTTGCCTATATCCTTTTTAGGAATGTTCATTTTTGCCGGTCAGTTTGATGTTACCATTAATGTGCTTTCACTCTTTGGAATGATAATCGTTGTAGGTATTCTGGTTGATGACGGTATTGTTGTTGGAGAAAATATTTACCAGCATTATGAAAAGGGAAAAAGCCCCATTCAAGCGGCCATTGACGGAACTATGGAAGTGATTCCACCAGTTGTTTCTGCTATTATTACAACGTTATTAGCCTTTTCACTGTTTTTGTTTTTAGATAGTAGAATAGGTGAGTTTTTTGGTGAAGTCTCTATCATTGTTATGTTAACTCTTTCAGTTTCGTTAATAGAGGCGCTCATTATACTTCCGGCGCATTTAGCTCATTCAAAGGCTTTGCATAAAACTGTAGTTGAAAAACATCCATCAAAAATCAAACAGTTTTTCTCTAAGATGAGAGAAATAAACAAAATGGGTGATAAGTTTATGCGTTATTTAAGAGACAGAATTTATAGTCCTACTCTGAATTTTGTTTTAAAATCCAAAATACTTTCGGTATCCATTTTTGTGGTATTATTAATTTTAACATTTGGGTCTATAGGCGGCGGAATCATAGGGGTAACATTGTTTCCTTCGGTTGCAAGTGATACTGTTTCCATTGAATTGGATATGCCTAATGGAACTAATGTAAAGGTTACAGATTCTATTATTTCAATGATTGAAGAAAAATCATTTATTGTTAATAAAGAGTTTACAGAAGAATATTTAAAAGGAACCGATAAAGTGCTTTTTGAAAACACCATATTATCGTTAAATAGTAGCTCAAGTGCACGGTTACAGATTAATTTATTGCCAGGTGAAGAACGTCCCGATGCTATAAGCTCAACGTTAGTGGCCAACAGATTGCGTGAATTGGTTGGTCCGGTTATTGGTGCGGAACGATTGATTTTTGGTTCTGGTGGAAATTTTGGTGGAAGTCCGGTTTCAGTATCATTGCTAAGCAACAATATTTCTGAATTAAAAGTGGCAAAACTAGAGTTAAAATCTTTTCTGGAAAGTAATCCTTTGCTAAAGGACATTGAAGATAATGATCCGGCTGGAATAAAAGAAATTCGTTTGGAATTAAAGGAAAATGCCTATTTACTTGGTTTAGATTTAAGAACCGTAATGAGTCAGGTAAGAGCGGGTTTTTTTGGAGTCGAGGCACAACGTTTTCAAAGAGGTCAAGATGAAATTAGAGTCTGGGTAAGGTATGATAGAAGCAACAGAGAATCCATCAATGATTTGGATGATATGCGTATTGTAACACCAACTGGTGAACGGGTTAATTTAAAAGATATTGCAACATACACAATAGAAAGAGGTGACGTTGCCATAAACCATTTAGAAGGACAAAGAGAAATACAAGTGTCTGCAGATTTAAAGAATCCTAGTAATAGTGCTACAGATATTTTGGATGATATTAGAACTGAATTTATACCTGAGTTACAATCAAAATATCCTACCATTTCAGCCTCTTTTGAAGGACAGAACAGAGAAGCTTCAAAATTATCCAGATCTTTAAAAAGTGCTGGTGGCATTATTTTATTGCTCATTTACATAACCATAGCCTTTACGTTTAGAAGTTATAGTCAACCTATATTGCTGATTTTGTTAGTGCCATTTAGTTTAACAGCTGTGGCTTGGGGACATTGGTTATTAGGGTTTCCAATAAACGTGATATCACTTTTGGGCATTATTGCTTTAATAGGTATTATGGTTAATGATGGGCTGGTATTAATAGGAAAATTTAATTCTAATTTAAAAGAAGGGATGAAGTTTGACGAGGCACTTATAGATGCTGGCAAATCAAGGTTTAGAGCAATCTTTTTAACCTCGTTAACAACTATTGCAGGTTTAGCTCCGCTTTTATTAGAGAAAAGCCGTCAAGCTCAATTTTTAAAGCCAATGGCCATCTCAATTTCATTTGGAATTTTTTATGCTACAATTTTAACATTGTTGCTTTTACCTATATTTTTATCCTTCAGCAATAGTATTAAGCAAAATGTTAAATGGTTAGCAACAGGAAATGAAGTAACAAAAGAAGAGGTTGAACGGGCCATTAAAGAACAAATTGAAGGAAATGAAGAATAGATGGATGTTTTTGTGTGTGTTGCTAGTTGTTTTTAATGCGGTAGCTCAGCAACAAATTATAACACCAAATGAAGCCGTTACTTTAGCTTTAAGTAATAATTATGGAATTAAATTAGCTAATAATCAACTAGAAGTTGCAAAAAATAATGCAAGTATCTTGAACTCTGGTTATTTGCCAACAATTACCGGTAATGCAGGAGCAACATACAATATTGATAATACAGAAGCTGTATTTTCAGATGGTAATGTGGCTATTTTAAATAGTGCAGAAAGCTCTCGTTACAATGCTTCAGTTAATTTAAACTATGTATTGTTTGATGGTTTAGGAAGAAGTTATGATTATAAACAACTTAAAGAACGTTACCAGTTAACAGAGTTACAAGCAAGGGAAACTATTGAGAATACCGTTTTTCAATTATTTACTATTTATTATAATGTTGCACAATTAACAGAGAATACATCGGCTTTAAATCAAACCCTTGCCATTTCAAATGACAGATTGCTACGTGCAAAATATCAGTTTGATTATGGTCAAAGCACTAAATTAGGAGTACTTAATGCAGAGGTTGATATAAATAATGATAGTATTAATTTAATTAATGCCCAACAACAATTAAAAAATTTCAAACGAGATTTAAATGTTGTTTTAGGTCATGTTATTGAAAATGATTTTGAGGTAGATACGACAATAAATTTTGATGTGTTGTTTAACAAAGAAGAGCTTTTTGAAAAAGCCAAATCTAGAAATATAGCGCTATTACAAATAGAAAAAAACATCACTATTTCTGGATATGATATCAAATCAGGAAAATCCGCGTATCTTCCTACTATTGGTTTAACAGGGACTTACGGTTGGAACAAGAATAATAATAATGTGGCTTCTTTTTTGGCTGTTTCAACTAATACGGGTGTTTCAGGTGGGTTAAATTTATCATGGAATTTGTTTGATGGAGGAAGTACCATTACAAGAGTTAAAAATGCTCAAATTAATTTACAAAATCAGCAATTGCAAAAAGAACAATTGTTAATGACCCTTGATAGGGATTTTAATAATGCTTGGGATGATTATCAAAATAAATTTAAAATTTATAAAATTCAGGAAGACAATATTTTAACCTCCCAAAATAACTTTGACCGTACTCAGGAAAAGTTTAAGTTAGGTCAAGTAAATTCTATAGAATTCAGGCAAGCACAACTTAATCTTTTAAATGCTGAGTTAAGCAGAAATCAGGCTAAATACCAAGCTAAATTGGCAGAGTTACAAATGCTACAAATAAGTGGAGAGCTTTTGAACGTGAGTTTTTAATCGTTAAAATTTCACGAAGTTGTTTTATTACATAGAATATTTTTTAAAAAATCATGTAGTTTACCGATTGACATATGTTAAAATTTTAAGCATTTCATCGATTAAAATAGTTTTTAATCTGTCATTGGGCTATCTTCGTAAGAGAATTTAACCCAATAAAAGAATTAACCCCTAATCTAAGACTGTATGAAAACTTTTAATTACATAGCAATTTTCTTTTTATCAACGGCTTTTTCATTTGCAAATATTTCTCCACAGGAAAAAAGCGCTTTAGTAGCTTTCTATAACGCAACACAAGGTAGCCATTGGAATTCCACCTGGGATTTAAATGCATCGGAAGATACATGGTATGGTATTAAGATTGAAAATAACAAATTAGTTGAAATTAACCTTCAGTTTAATAATCTTCAAGGTGTTTTGCCGTTAGAAATTGGTAATCTTGTAAACTTAAAAAAAATAAATTTAGGGTTTAATAAATTGACCGGTACAATACCAACCTCTATAAAGAATTTAAAAGAATTAACCTCTTTGGAATTATTTATGAATGAATTGGAAGGTAATATACCGGCAGAATTAGGGGAGTTAAAAAAACTTGAATCATTAAAATTATACAGTAATAAACTATCAGGAAAAATTCCGGCGTCTCTTATGGGATTAACCAATTTAAAAGAACTTTTATTAGGAAGTAATTTTTTAACAGGAACCATCCCAAATAATATTAATGCATTGACTAAATTAGAAAAGTTAAGTTTAATGGATAATAAAATGCAAGGGGAAATTCCTGTAGAAATCGCTCAACTAAAAGAACTTGGTGAATTAATTTTATCGAACAATGAGTTTACAGGTAATTTGCCTGTGGAAGTTATGAGTTTAGCTAAGTTAAGTACCATGATGGTAAGTGATAACAGATTAAATCAAGAATATGTTAGTTTTTCTAGAAAAAATCCGGTGAGCTTAAAGAGCATGCAAGGAGAAACAGCAACGGCCACAATGGATGTTGAAAAGGAATAATTTAAATTAAAGTTTATAAATTTAATTAATAGGCAACATTGTAAAATATGTTGCCTATTTTTTTGTTAATTGTAATATGTATGAGCATCATTTTATTTGTCCGTATTGTTGGCAAAATATTTCTATGTTGTTAGATAAAACCAACGAAGTTCAATCATATATTGAAGATTGTGAGGTTTGTTGTAACCCAATACAAGTCACAACCAGGTTTTTAAATTCAGAATTAATGGAGTTTCAGGCAGATAACATTGAGCAGTAATATTTTTAATTATTATTATTGTAAAAATTAAAAAGGGTTGTATATTTGCAGTCCTAAATGAGTTTGTCGGTATTATGAACCGAAAGTTAAAAGCTAAGTAAGTCATTTGGAATTATATCGCGGGATAGAGCAGTAGGTAGCTCGTCGGGCTCATAACCCGAAGGTCACTGGTTCGAGTCCAGTTCCCGCTACTAGTAAAATCAAGGGTTTCAAGAGATTGAGACCCTTTTTTATTTTCTATGGGTACAGAATAGGTACAGAATTATGCTACTTTAAATTCCAACATTTTATCTGTAATTAAAAACCATCTTTTAATACTAAATAATATGAAGATTTAAATTGGGGGCCAATAATTGATTAATGATTAAAGGAAATTTAGAGAAGTTGAGAAGAATTACTTCATATTTATAAAAAAGAAAAGAGAATTTGCATCATAATCGTTTTAACGATACACTTAGTACTTAACCTAGCAAAAGGCAAAAAAATTTTAAAATGCCTGCGTGATGGAAATGTTAGACACGCCAGACTTAGGATCTGGTGCCGCGAGGTGTGGGAGTTCGAGTCTCCCCGCCCGTACAAAAAGCCGAAGAATTTCTTCGGCTTTTTCATTTCAAAAATTAGCTATCTTTTTTCACAGGTACAACATAGGTACAACATTTTACGATTTTGATGTACATAATTTAATTTGTTAGGATTTGCCGTGACCAAGCATCAATAAAGCAATCCCTACTCTTATTACCAAAGTAATATGTACTGTTCGTGTCTTTAATTCAATCGTATTCATAATTTATATTTTTTACGTTTTAACTTATTTTAACCGAAGTCATTGTAAGTGAACCCCCAACGTGTTTATCGTTAAATAATTCTATAGATTCGTTTTCTTCTTTTAATGCCAATGTATATAACAGCGGCATATAATGTTCTGGTGTTGGAATTGCTAAATCAAAGGCTTTCCCTTGGGATTTAAAATTGATTAGATTTTCATGATTGCCACTTAAAATATTGCTTTTCATTTTTTCGTTTGCCTCTATTGCCCAATCAAAAGCAAAATCCTCATTAAGTTTGTTCCAAACCACTTTACGAAGATTATGAACCATGTTTCCACTTCCTATAATCAAAACACCTTTGTGGCGTAGACTTTTAATTTCTTTTGCTAATTCGTAATGGTATTTGGCCGGCTTTGTGTAATCAATACTCATTTGTATAACAGGAATGTCTGCATTTGGATATAAGTGTTTTATAACGCTCCATGCACCATGGTCAAGTCCCCATTTATCGTCAAATTTTACTTCTGTTTTACTAATGATGTCTTTAGTTTCTTTGGCCAATTCCGGACTCCCTGGAGCGGGATAATGAACTTCAAACAAAGCTTTTGGAAAACCACCAAAATCGTGAATGGTCTTCGGGTTTTGCATAGCGGTTACATAGGTGCCATTTGTTTCCCAATGAGCAGAAATACATAATATAGCATTTGGTCGTGTCAATTCTTGCCCTAATTTCCTGAATGTAGATACAAACTCGTTCTCCTCTATAGCATTCATCGGACTACCATGACCAAGAAATAACACAGGCATTTTAGCGGTTTTGCTCATGGGTTCTGTTAATTTATTTAATACTTCAAGTTTCATTTCTGCTGCTGTTAATGGCAATACTGCCAAAGTTTTTAAAAATGTTTTTCTGTCTATTATGTTTTCAATATTCGTTTTGCACTTTCGGAAGCAGCGACTAATCCTGCAGCAAGCATGATGATGTCTTTGATTACCAATCTTCCCGCACCTGATAAATATGGAAATCCATAGTTTGGTGTGGGGAAGTCACCTCCCAAATTAGGAACAAATACTTCAGGCGTGGTTAGTAAGAATGTAAGTGTAACCAATGACATTCCAAAGGTCAATAAGCCTCCAATAAACCCGATTTTAGCATACCATATTCCTAATAAAGTAAGTAGACCTATTACAATAATCATCGCTCCCAATCCATAGGAGAAAATATAAGTTCTGTTTTCCTTATGCCAGTCAATGTTTTTTTGTACAGTTTTACCCTCTGGGTTTTTGTACATTTTATACTCAGGAGCCTCCTTACTATAAAAGAAACTCATCAGAGGACTATTGGCTACAAATGGCACAATACCGTCCGCTTCGTATTGAAATGCTTTTAAACCTCCTATCCAAACCATAACTATAAATATGGAAAACCGTGTGAGGTGGATAAATTTTGATTGGCTTTTTGCTAAAATTGAAATTAGTGTTTTCATCTAATTTTTGATATTTGAGTCTTAATTATTTAGGTTTCTTTCAGTAACTGTACTAATTGATTTGCTTATCAAGTTTAGAAAACGATGTACTTCATCAATTTCAAATTCATCAGGTTTAATTTTCAAATGGTTTGACATGCTTTCAACAAAATCGTTTTTTATATTGAAATTGAAAGCGTAGCCTCTTCGGGTTAAATCGTTGACTTCTGATAAGGTTGTATATGCTTTCATAGTTTTTATTATTATATAATTAATCCCGCTCTAAAAACATTCCATAGATAAATGAACGTCCTTAATTTCAACAGGTTCTATAAATTGAACCGGGAGAACACATATTCCGGTCTCAACATTACAGAATTCGGGGTGTTTGGTGGATGTAAGTTTCATGTTTATATTTTTTTAATTATTTTCGAATTATAGGCTGTAAAGATGCCCATTCTTGGTTTCTTTTTTTTTGAGTACGGTGCTACTGCTCAACGCATCCAGGGTGTGTTGGGCTATCAGTATATTGGTATCAGATAATACTGCATATTCCTTTAACGTAAGTGACTGATAATGGACTATCAAATTTTCCCACGATTTGTTATATGGCTTTTTCTTGCTTATGGGCAATAACTTCTTAATAGCCAACTCATAATCTGCATAAGGTTTTGCGCCATATACAATTTGGTCGTTTCCGTCTTCATTTATAAATATGATGGTAGGAAAACCGCGAATACCCAATTGGCGACCAAGTTCCAAATCCTCAAGAAAATCTTGTTCCGCGTTTCCATTCAGATAATCTTCTTTTAATTGATTCACATCCAATTGTGCATCAACAGCCGCCATGGCCATGTTTTCCCATTTGGTGATATTCTTCTTTACAACAAACAACAGTTCGCGCAGTCGTCGTAAAAATACGAGCGCTTTTTGGTCGTCCTGCAACTGTGCAGCTTTAAAGGCTATTGAGGGCGGATAGGAAGAATGCAGAGGGTCCTCCAACCAAATGTCTCCATCTATGGGCATTTGCAAGTAATAGCTGACATCATCCCAATGCCGTGCAACATCTTCTGGTTTACTAATGCCACCGCCGTTATAATTCCAGTCGGGTAATAAACCACCCATTCTATATTCAAAGTTAAGTAAATGGCCATACTCTAGCTTTAACTTTCTCAATTGGGGCTCTATGCCCCAACAGCTTGAACAGATAGGGTCGGTATAATAAATCACACGAATGGGCTTCATTATTTCGTTCGTGGCATCAACTTTTTGAGTAATAGTCTCTACAGTAGGTACTTCACAAATCCCTGTTTTTGGGTCACAAATCAACGGATTCTTTATTTCAGCTTTCATAAACTTTGTTTTTTTAATTTATAATTAAATCTTTTAATATCCATTTATAGAATGGTTATTTATCTGGGTATAACTTTGATTTAAGAATACTCTTTTCTACGATCCCAGTGAACAATAGTAGTCCTGCTACTATAAGTAGAAAGAAAAATAGAAATCCCACCAATTCTAATTTTAATACTATTAGAGTTAGAAAAGCCGCAATCCAATATCTAACATAAAGATCCTGCTTACTTATTTTTTGTGTTTTAAAATTTTTCATAATTTCTAAACTTTAACTATTAATAATTCAATGAGTTATAATCTTAATGTTTGACAAACTGTAGGTGAACCACAATGCTCACATCTTTTCCAATACCAGCTGCTGTAGGGTCGTAATTAATGTTGTAATCAAACCTGTTAATAGTGGTTTTAGCTTTCATGCCCAGTTTTTCCCCTTGGTCACTTTTCGCCGTACCTCCATAATAAACATCAAAAACCACGTCTTTGGTGACATCTTTGATGGTTAACTTTCCATATAGCAAATAATGGTCTGGTTTACCCGTTGCTAGAATTTTGATGCTTTTAAATGTCATTTCTGGATATTTTTCAACTTCAAAAAAATCGGCACTTCTCAAATGCTTATCTCTGGCATCTACATTGGTGTTGATACTTTCAACTTGTATAGTAAAGTCAAATTGTGCATCGGCCAAAGCACTGCCATTAGTCATTAAGCCACCTGAATAGTTTGTAAATTTTCCATTTACCAAGCTAATTCCGGAATGTTTAATATTAAAATTCAAAGACGAGTGGTATGGGTCTACCTTCCATTGTACCTTCGCAGTTGCACCTATGGTAATAAAGGTCATAGCAATTAATATCAATACTTTTTTCATAATCAAATAATTTAAATTCTGTTAAACTTTTATTTGTTTACAAATTTATTTAGAATGATTATGGTATGTATTACACTTTTAGGTAGTAGAAGTGTAATTTTAGGAAGTCAATAGGCTTCTCATCTCTTCCCTAAACTCACCAGGTGTTTGTCCAGATTTCTTTTTGAAGACATTAGAGAAGTATGAATTTTCATTATAACCCAATTCATAGGCTATTTCGGCAATGGTTTTGTCTGTGGAAGTCAATAGATTTTTGGCTTCAATCAATTTTCTGGTTTCAATGATTTCCGACACACTTTGTTGTAGAATATTTTGGCAAATCAAATTTAAGTTCCGTGTGCTCATAAACAACTTTTCAGCATAAAAGCCAACGCTCAATGGACGCCGAAAATTTTCTTCCAAAATGGTAAGAAAATTGGTAAACGTCTCATTTTGGTTGGAGGAAATATCTGCGGTCTGTTGTTTCTGTTTTTCTGATAAAACTATCGAAATTATAGCATTGAGCAAATGGCGAATGATGGAAAAATCAGGATTTGATTGCCTTAATTCGTTAGACATCATTTCAGTCAAAACCGGAAGATTTCCCGTAAGCCTTTCAACTGGCCAAAATATATTAGCCTTATTATGGAAAGCAGAGTAAAGTTGAAAAATGATTTCAGCTGCAAATTCACTACTAAACCTGATGACCCAAACATCGCACTTACCATCTTTTATGATAGGTTTTACTCTATGAACCTTGCCTTTGCTTACAAAACAAACATAGGGAGCATCTACAGTGGTGGTTTCAAAATCTATGAAATGTTCAATAGATCCTTCCATACCTATGAGGATTTCTTCAAAATCGTGATTATGGGGCTCATTTGGTGAAGAGGCAACTTTTTTTGCATTACCAATATCAAACCTAAAAATTTTTACCGGCTGGTCCATTGCTTAATTACTGATATATTGTAAAGACTAAATTTACAACTTTTAAGTCACTTTGCCTTCTATAAAAAATTCAATTCCCTTTCACCCGTTGCCATAAATCAGACATAAGTTGCATCCCATCTCGCGGCGTTTTCTCCTGTTCAATAAAACGAACGGTTCCATCAGGATCTTCTTCTATCAAGTATTTAAACACAAAATCTTCCGATTGCGGCTTTAAGTTCAGCAAGCCAAAACGTAAATCATTATAGTATAAGTGGTTGTTTGCTTTTTGAATAGTGTACCAGCCTTCAGAAATAGCAATCATCCGTTGTACCTTTTCATTTTCCTTGAGGTCACCTAATAAGTCATGGTTTTTAGGGTGGGTGTCAAAGGAGATGTCTTGAGTATCAAAAAAGGAATAACTTCCTAACAAATAGCTATCATCGGTTTCAATGTTTGCACTCCATAAAATCGTATTTAAGGGATAAGGCCTGATGTCAATGTGTTTATAATCAATGGCCTGAAGTTTTAAGGCACTCTCAATTCTAGTGTATGCAATCCCCTTTGCGAGGAGTGTGAATACCAAATAGGAAGTACTTAAAGTAAGTCCAGCCAAATTATAAATCCGACGTTTTTTGGAGGTTCTCTTTTGAAATAGCGTTAAAATCAAGAACACCAGAAAGGGCAAGGTATAAAGCGGGTCGATGACAAAGATGCTTTTAAAGGCAAGCCGTACATCCAATGGCCAAAAAAGTTGTGTTCCCCAAGTCGTAAATGCATCCAGCATAGGATGGGTGACAAAAGCCCAGAAGAATAACCACGACCACCCCTTAAAATCGGTATAGCGTTCATAGCGTGACACCATCCAACCAAAAACAGGTGCAAACAGTATCGAAAAAAGAATGGAATGTGTAAATCCACGATGCATCTCCAGAGCAGTAACCGTATCCGTAAAATGAGATGCCAACACATCCAAATCAGGAATCGTACCAGCAATAGCGCCATAGAGCATCGCTTTGTTGCCTATTTTTCTGCCTAAAACAACCTCGCCAACGGCAGCTCCCAGTACGATTTGTGTCAATGAATCCATAAGTTCTGTAAAAGTAAGGATTCATGAGTTAATTCTTCATTTGAACAGGCTTAAAGCTGGCGCATAGGGTATAACGTGGCACTTGTGACCAATGGATTGCGAAAGGAGGTCGGTATTTTGAGTTGTATACGTATCAGGCGAAGATTTGAAGGAATGGTATATATTGTCTAATCTGGTTTTTTACACAATTAATTCAGACTATTAGGCTATCTTGAGGTATTACAGTTTTCACAGATGTCTTCAATTTTACTTATGGCATTTTTCCATGTTTCTGAATTGAAATCATTTGCCCGCAAATGCATAACATAGTTTTCTAAAGATTTTTCCAAGGCGTTTACAAATCTTGTTGCATTGATTGTTCTGTTGTTGATATCGAGTAAAGGGCCATTTCTTAATATTGCCAAGCATTTGTTGTTTCAGCTTGATGCAAGATTCCACATCGAATGCTTGAATAAAAGTCTAATGAAATATCCTTGAATCCAGGAAAGTTTATTGCTTCAGTATCAAAGAAATCTTTAAACATCTTTCGTCCTTTTCCATTAGTATCTTTAAGTCCTTGCTTAAATGATTCTAACGTTTCAATCATTAAACATGAAATCGCCATTTTAAGAAAACCACTTTTAATTTCGTCAAGATGTATTAGATAACTTTTTTTAAATCTATGCTCGATGAATGTAATTAAGCTGTCCTTTGATTCGACATCCTTTTTTTTATCCATTGACGCGCTTGTGCTACTGTAACTTTTTTAGTTAATAAGAAGTCATCGATATTTTTCTTGGTCATATATAAACTGTTATTATTTAAAAAAAGCTGTTCTCAATTATTTGATTTTCTTAATTAATCTCATGTAATTTTCAAATATTTGTTTTTCCATTTGATTAAAATTTTTTTGCTTATCAAGGAAATCAATGATTACTTTAATATCCGAAGATTTTACGATTCTATTATTATAAATGATAAATGGACCATCTGTTTCGGTCAGAATATATTCTTTAGGAATTCTGTCTATTATTTTTTGTCCTTTAACAGATTTTATCATCGCTGTATTAATTGAAAAATAATATCCTGCCTCAACAATTTCATCAATTAGTTTTAATCCACCAGAATACCAATGAAAGATTGCATTTTTTATTTTATGCTTCTTTAGCATATTTAAAACTTCCTTCTCGGCATTTTTTGAGTGTAAACTCAATAATTTCTTTTTATTAGAGATTGCATTTAAAATCCTTTCAAAAATATCTAGTTGAATGTTTTTGGTGGAAATACCTTCCTTTGAAAAATCCAAACCAACTTCTCCTATATATGAAGTTAAATTCAGGTACTCCATAAAAAGAGGAATTTCTTTAATATGACTTGAAACCATTAATGGGTGCATCCCTAAAGCTAATCTGATATTTTTTAGGTTTCTCGTATGGGAATATCCCATTCTGAAGTGACTTGGTAGATTTGTCATGCCAATGGTAATAATTCCTTGTTTTTCTAACTCACTTATAATTGAGTTTGGCTTTGAGTATAAATCAATGTGGCAATGCGTATCAATTATCATTTAAAGGCCTGCTTTCGTTTTTATAGTAGAATTTCCGACTTTTTTTACCCATTTTGTAAGTTCTTTTCTAGTATCCCAAACTACGTTTACGTAAAAATTTAATTTGGTCTGATTTTTAATTCCATTTACAATTAATTCTTGCTTAATTTCCTCTTTCGTAATATGTTCTTTTAAAAAGTTTAAACAAGCTCCTACATCTTGAGATTTTTTACTTAAAAATGGGGTTAATGAATTTATTGAATTTCCGTAAGTAGTTTTATCCACCTTCGTTGCTAATGATGCTTGCCTATACGCACATGGCATGCATACTCCACAATGTGATGCATCTGGAATTTGCCAGTGAGTTCTATGCCCTCTTTTCCCACAAGAATTCGACATAATGACCAATTTTGAAAGATTAGCTGCATCGAGGCAAGAATTAACCATTTGCCCTTTAGTTTTAAACTCATAAGGATTTTGAACAGTTTTTGAAATAGACAGTTTATGCCAAATAGAAAGAATTGTTTCCAAAACATGAGGGTGTGTTGTTCTAGTACTTAAAGAACTTCTTCTGGACGTACTTAATGGAAAATTTAATGATACCGTACCATTTTCAGGTACGATTATTTTTTTCGTATTTGTGGCTTCAGCTGCTAGTAATGCAATCCCAATAAACAGAATTGACCTGCTTCTAAAAGTAGTTTCCCTATTCCTATTTGTTTTTTTTAGAAATACTCTGATGGATGGAATATATAAAAATTGATTAGGATACTTTTTCTCCAACTCATTGATTAAATTTTTTTGGTCACCTTTAGGACCTTTCATTTGAGAGTCATAATGAGAAACAAAAAGAACTTTTTCTTTCGGTTTGGATTTAAGAAAGTCCAAAGCACCAATAAGTGAATCTAAACCTCCTGAAAACAAATTTACTTGAGAAAACGGAGTAAGAAATTCTTTAGCTAAATTGGCTTTGGGAAAATTAAAATTTTCTTTTCTAAAAGAAACATCCCAATAGTCACCAGTTAAAAATGACAACACTTTATTAAGTTCATCTTTACAAGGATTCCATTTTAAAGGGTCATGAACGGGTAAAGATACATTTAGTTCTCTTGACCACCCATCTAAAGAATTAGCTTTTCTTTCTACAAATCTATCGATTCCATAAACAGTTGAACTAATAATAAAAAAGTCGAGAACTTCCTTGGAAGCCTTATTTGCAAAAGGAAGTAAGGTTTCAAAATCAATGTTTATTACCGCTGTTCCACCTGTATTATCCGTTATTTTTATAAGACTAGCACCTGATTTAGGTTCATAAATGGGTGCCTCTACGTTAATTGTCTTCATTGCATATTATTTTAATTACAGAGTCAAATATATTTTCAATCTCTTTTTTACCTGCTTGACTTTTCCAGTTAATTTTGACAACACCTCTTTTTTTGTTCAATACTTTAACTTGACCAAGAATATCTTCCTTAATTATTTTAAAGGTCTCTTTACCAATTTCTACACCCTTTTGCTGTTTAACCTTTTCCTCGAATCTTTGGGATAAATGTTCAAAAATATAAAGCCCCCAAAACCTACATAGTATATCTGCCAAACCACTTTCATCAACATTTTTTTTGATAAGTATTTCAAAATTATTAAGGTCATTTCCTGCTAATACGGCAAGTTCTTTCATAATCTCGCATGAAGCATTATTAGCTGCGGTTTCATCCATACCTTCATTTGACTCTGAACTAAACACTAACAGAAAATCTAAAACCTCTTGAAAAGTTTTGCCATTTAATGAACCAAAGCCAACTTCAATTAGAGTTTTTTCTAATCCATTGGCGCTTACACTAGTGAAGAATCCTGTAATTCTTCCTGCGGACTTAAGACCTGCTCTACCAATAGATTTAGATTTACCGCCACTAATATTAGACCTACCTCCTCCTGTTTTTACGAGATTTCTGAAAGTTGATGAAAGGTGCGCTTTCCTTCTATCCGAAATAAGCTTGTATTGTTTAGCCTCATTAACAGGTGTTATGGTACTATTTTCATCTAGTTCCTTTTCCTTTTCTACTGTTTTAGAAATATGGGTTATAGATTTATTCAAGTCTACCCAATTAGGTTCATGAGAGACACCAGGTGTCATTCTTTGAGTTGTGCCCATTATTTTTTAGGATTTAATGCTATATAAATTTGAGATGATTTTTCAAATTGTTTGTATAAAGTTTTAATTTCTGGATTTCTGTCTTCAGCTAATGAAAATTGATTTCGCAAACTAAATGGTATTTTACTGTTGTCAACTTTCTTAATAACTCGCCTATATGCATCCATAATTTCAATTACATTTTGCGCCATCATTTCAATGAAAACTTTGTGAATATTGTCATTTTCTGGAAACTTAAGTAATTCTTTTTCAAGCAATAACAATAAGGTTTCATTTTCTCCATCACTTAATTTTCCGATAATTTCTTTAGTTATTGTATTAGTTAGAATAGTGCCTGAACCATGATCGATTAATTTCTTTGTTAATGCTCTAATGTGGGGCGCTATTAGAGATGCACCACTAATTGTTGTAGATAATTGATCTCGTGAAATCCAATAATAATCTCTTAAGTCTACATTTGAAAGTTTAGGTTCTGCATTTATCCACTTTATTACTTTTTCCGATGACCATTGTGCAGAAAATTGTTTTTTAATCTCACCCTCATTTTCATCTAATGCTAATTTTTCAAGTTCTATTATTTGTTTTGGTTCACCTTTCTGTAGTGATTGCCAATTATATATTTCCCTAAACAAGCTTGTCTCCGCGTATTCTAATACCATCAATTTTGCAAGAATATCAATTTTGAAATCTGGTAATTTTGCAACCTTTACAAGTCTATTTCTTAAAGTGAATGTATTTAAAAAACGTTTTATTTGACGTGGATTTCCTTTTAATCCTTCTGTGATAATCGGAGAAAGAGAGGCAATTAAAGAAACATTTTCTGCTAATTTTTTATTTTGCTCCTCACTCAATATACTTTGGAGATCGCCTAATCCATAAACATCATACCGATTAGTTTCTCTATTTTTTTTAAATGCCTCAATTACCTTATCAAAATCACTATCCATTACTTTTTTACAGAAAAGCAATGTCAAATATGTTTCAACTTCGTTATCTGTTAATTTTGGTAAATAATATGGTATTTGGATTAACTTCTCTAAATAGTCACTTACGATACGCTTGTTTCTACTGTCAGGATCATCAGAATTTTCAATGCTATCAGTTTTATAACGGAGTTCAATGGCATGTCTAACAATTCGTGGATCTGCACCGATTACAAAAGCCGTTTTTTCAACATTTAGAAATAATTTAATCGCCTCTAAATTTTCAATAAGCCGGTTAGGTTCACATCTATCTAAATCATCAATAATCACGACAAGCTTTTTTATACCTGATTTGTCTATCATTTCTTTAAAATCATCACGGAACTCCCTAACCATTGTTATTTCTTCTGCTTCATTCTTTTTTATTATATCTTCTAAAAAATCTTCTGCTCCATCACCTTTTAGCATTGCTGCTAAATCTTCTGCTTTAAGCTGAGAAAATTCATTTACTAGATAAGGAATTAATGAAAGCCCTCCTGTAAAGTATGCGGCGGCTCCTGGGATTATAACCTTTTTGAAGCTCAATCCTAATAAACGCATCCATTTAACGGATTTAAAGAGTTTTGCCGTTTTATCCTTAACCTTATTTCCTAAAGTTTTATGCTTGTCAAATTTTTCAATTATAGATTCGAGTAAGGCAGCTTTTGCGTCATCATATCCTTCAAATACCCATCCGTTAAAAAACAAAACAAGAGTTCCATTATTTAGCCCATCCTCATTACCTCCAGTTAATTCTTCTTCAACAATCTTCAGAATACTTGATTTACCACTTCCCCAATCACCAAATACTCCAATTGTTACTGGTAGAACTTTATCATCGTTGATAACATCAACGACTAGATCGGCGTGTACTTTGAATCCTAAAAGATCTTCTGATGTCTCATTGTCTGCCCACATAATATTTATTATTATTTATATTCGATTTAAGAAAAATATATTTTCGATAAGATTATTTAATAGAATTTCACTTCGTCAACGCCTTAATAATCCGTTCCTCATTAATCACAATATCCCTAAACAAGACATGCGGAAATTCTTGATATTTCGATTCTTTAAAAGCTGCAAATATTTTAGATAAGGTTGTTGCGGTCAGCAATGATAAATTCATTTCGGTATCCATCTCACAATCGGTCACAAAATCGTCGCTAAACTCTGGGGAGACCAATAGTATTTTAACGATGCGCAAGTTGTTTTTAAGCGCTAGATTTTGGTAGGATTTTAATTGCCGGGATACGGTGCTGAATTTGTTATAGCCTTTTTCTTTTACTGTTTTGCACTCTACAATGATGACTTCGTTGTTTCCTAAATTTAAAAGGATATCAATCATATCCTTATTGGTGTTCAGTTGGTTTTTGAACTTATCATCGACGTTAAAACCTAATGACTTGAAGATGATTTTTGTGAGTTCTTCAAACTTTAAACCGAGTTCACTTTCTTTGACTACGATGCCGTTTTCTTTTAATAGATTGAGGTTGCGGTAGCCAACGTTTTCATAGTTTTCGAGGTAGAGGTTTTCGACATCTTTGTAGTGCTCAAGAATGTTTAGGATGTCATCGCCACGCTGTTTGATGCCATTGTCTTTAATGAATTTGGAGAGGTCTGGTTTGGTGAGTAAATCCAAAATATCCCTTGGTTTTATGTTATAGGCAAGGAGAAACTCGGCGTTCATGACATATTCGTCCTGTAGCTCAAACTGCTCTTTTAATTCCTTGTTGAGTTTTGGCAAGGATTGATGGAGTTCGGTGAGCATTTTGTCAAAACCATCTATGGAGATGCCTACTTTTTCGTCCTTCTCTACTGCATCAAAATGCTCAATAAGGCTTTTGATTTTGTCCTCCAACGTACTGCCTTTAAGGTTCGGGATGTTAAGGCCTTTTTCGCAAAGCTCATTAAGTGTCTTTTTCTTTTCGGTAAGGGTGATTCCTGATTTGTAGATTTCGTTAGTAAGCAAGTCTGTAAAGTCAATGCCTTCTTTGATGATGTGTTCTATCTTTTGTGAATTGGTCAGTTTTCTATCGATGTTGTGTTCCTTGGCAATCTGGTTGATGATTGGTTCTCTCAATAGTTTTAAGGTACGTCTATAGAACTTTTCGGCAACGTCTTTTTTACGGACTTTTCTTAAGAGCCTTACCATTTCGTCAGCGACGTATATTGTGTTTTCTTTTTTTGAAAAGAACACTACACCAATATTTTTAAGGTTAGTGATGACCTCTTGAATGTCCACTTTCTTAATTGGTAAAATGGAGTAGTTAATGAGCTTGACGTCTTCTTGTGATAAACCTAATTGTTTCGAGAGGGTTAAAATGATTGATAACTCATCAGACGTGATTTTGGCTTCCCTGTTATTTGAAACATCGTTAGTATAGGCAGTTTCTAAACATGCTTTATAAATTTTGTAATCTCTTTTTCTTGATTCGCTTAACTCTGATTTTTCATTGTCTAATTCCGTATTCAGACTTTTGATTTTTCCTTTTAAATTTTTGATTTCGGTATCATACAACCTTGAAAACCAATCTTGTCTCATGATGCAGTTGCCGTCACGTATTATGATGTCGATAAGGATATCCAATTGTGAATTGACTTCTTGGAATTCGCATAGGACGTAATCTGTAAACTCATCTGACGTTAAACTGAAAATTTTAGAGATGTTGATGCTGTCGACGGATTTGAGGCTTTTATCTGTTGAGCTTAATATTTTCTCTATTTCTTTTGCGTGTTTGGGGTTTTTAGAGATTATATGGTCAATAATCTTAATGAAGGAGTTCTTTTCTAATGAGCCGAGTTTGTCTAGGATGGTTTCTAATTTCATAAAGGTTGTTTAGTTTGGATAACAAGTTAATTATAATAGCATAAAAAGCCATACGGAAAACCGCACAAACAATAATTGGTTGCAATAAAGTACCTAGGAGAGTAACTCAAACATACCTAATTTTTGTGGAGTCAAGTAGTTAATGACGATGAAACCAGTTTATATTCGTTAAGAGGAGTATACCTAGTTGAATGAGTATCGCAACTCACAACCAACCCACACAAACTCGCATCGTGTCCACACAAACTCCCACGGTTGCCACAAACCCCCATAGTTGCCATACTAACAGCCTTGATGGTTGATAATACACGCTCGGTCAATAATAAATTATTAACAAACCGCTCCAGAACCTGTGAGGGATTAGTTATGGTTTTTGTAATAACGTTATGATGATGCGAAAATAATCCATACTTTAAAGACAATAAAAATTTATTTTTGTCACATGAGTACATCAGAACAAGAATTAAAAGAGCGTATCAAAGAATTGACCTGTCTCTATGAAGTGACATCAATTATCGTTAATGCCGACTCCAGTCAACTAGAACAGACTTTTAAAGCAGTGGCTTTCAGTCTCAAAAAAGCATTTCAATTTCCCAAACAAACAAATATTTCCATTGAGTCTCCAATTGCAACTGTAAAAACAGATAATTCCTCGACAAAGAATACATCCATTTTTAGTGACATTTTAATTTTTAATGAGCCTAAAGGTAAAATTACAGCGACAATGAATGGTTCAGATAAACATACGGTTAGTTTCCTTAATGAAGAACAATTATTACTGGATAACATCGCTTTAAAGGTTGGCAATTTTTTGGAACGAATAGAAATCAAAAACAGTGAGCTTTCCATGAAGCGTCAAATGGAACGTGCTGACCGACTGGCAATTTTAGGAGAAATTACCGCGGGAATAGCCCATGAACTCAATACACCTTTAGCAAATATCCTTGGCTTTGCAGAGTTATTACAGGCTAAATTGGAAAATGATAAACAAGCAGTCGACGATTTGAATAAAATCATCACCAACGCCATCTTTTCGAGAGAGGTCGTTAAAAAACTGATGTTCTTTGCTTGCGCTATGCCACAGGAAATGAAGCACATTAATTTAATTTCCATTATTGAAGATGCTATTAAGTTGCTGGAGCCGACCTTTCGTAAAAATCAGGTAAAATATATAGTGAAAATTGAAGATGAATCCATGACCTTGCGTGCGGACACCGTTCAAATGACCCAAATTATGTTCAATCTTTTGATGAATGCTATTTACTTTTCTCCACAAAATGGATTGGTCACAATTGAGGCTACTCAAAATGAAAAACAAATCATCCTTAAAATTTCTGATGAAGGAAAAGGTTTTGATAAAAAAGATATTGATAAAGTATTTGAACCATTTTTTACTACCAAACCTATTGGGGATGGTTCTGGTTTGGGCTTGAGCGTCGTTCATGGTATTGTCGCTTCCCATAAAGGAACCATCACAGCTGAAAATAGCGTTAAAAAAGGTGCTATCTTTACCGTAACACTTCCAAAAGATTAATTATAGATGCAGCTACGCAAGGAAAACATACTTATTGTTGATGATGACGTCAATATTCTAGAACTTCTACAACGGCATCTGCAATCTTGGAATTATCATGTGTTCAAAGCAATATCAGTAAAAGAAGCAGTCACAATTTTACGAGACACACAAATAGATTTATTGATTACCGATTTAAAAATGCCAGAAGTTGATGGTTTTGAGCTTATAAAATTTGTGTCTGAGCATTACCCAAAACTACCAAAATTAGTTGTTACTGGTTATCCATCTGTTCAAGGTTCTTTAGCCGCAATTAAATCTGGAGTGGTCGATTATTTAACCAAACCCTTTACAAAAGACGAGCTTAAATCTGCTTTGGACAAGTCTTTAGTTACTTCCCAAGTGAAAGTAGTACAGTCTAAAAATTCTTCCGAAGAAAAAAATAAAACCTATGGCGAAATTATTGGCAATTCAGAAAAAATAAATGACGTCATACAAGTTATAGAGCGTGTAAAAGATAACAAAGCTACCATTTTTATTAAAGGAGAAAGTGGTACGGGTAAGGAGTTGGTGGCTCGTGCCATCCACTATCATGGCAAGTTTTCTAGAGCACCTTTTATTGCGGTTAATTGTGGAGGTATTCCAGAAAATTTATTGGAAGCAGAACTATTTGGTTATTTAAAAGGTGCATTTACGGGAGCCGAAACCAACAGAGAAGGCTTTTTTCAAGCGGCAAATGGAGGCACTATTTTTTTAGATGAAATAGGAAACGCTTCACTAACGGTTCAGTCACGATTGTTGCGCGTACTTCAAGAAAAAGAAGTGGTTCGTGTAGGCTCAACAAAGGCAGAAAAAGTAGATGTACGTATTATAGCAGCTACAAATAGTGATTTGCTAGAAATGATACAAAAGCAAACTTTTAGAGAAGATTTGTATTATAGATTGACCGTTGTAGAAATCAACGTAGCACCATTAAGAGACCGAAAGGATGATATTGCATTGTTAGTTGATAAATTTCTTTATAAATATGGTGTAGAATACAAAGATCGATTTTTAAAAATAACACCTGAAGCTTTAGAAATTTTAAACCGTTATAATTGGCCAGGAAATATCAGGGAATTAGAAAACATCATTCAGCGTGCTGTAATTATGTGCGACAAGGTTGTGGATGTTGCGCATCTACCAGACCATTTAAAACATACCATTGCTTTTTCTACGGAAGCACTAGTGCCACTTAAAGTTATTGAAAAGCAATACATTGAGAAAGTATTGCGAGCCACCGACAATAATAAAACCAAAGCAGCAGAAATTCTTCAAATAGACCGAAAAACCATTCGACAAAAACTTTCAGAATAGACCATTTGTATTGATACATTTTTACCCTTATGGGTGATTTTGTACCACTATAATATTCGGTTAAAATTCACTTTCGATACTGGAAACCCTTTATTTAAAAGGGTTTTGGTGTTTTACGCCCAATTTTACAATCCTTCTGGCATACGGATTGCATTTTGGCATGTGTATAACATTATAAGTTTTATTATGAATCACTTTAATATCTGTCCAAGCTGTATGCATCGCAAAACTTGTGTATTAACAACACAAAAAGATAAAGTCTGGTCTTGTAGCGAGTTTGACGAGGAAATTCCAATCAAATACAATTTTGAGACAGTGCGAAAACTAGTATAACAACAAAAACAGATAATAAGATTAGTTTAACTATTTAATTCTAAAGACAATGATTTTTTACGCAATAATAATAGCAATAACAGTTCAAAAAGCAATATGTAAAAAACCGAAAGATCTAACACTTAGGTATAAATACATTATTGAGAAATACAATGAACGATCCATTGCCAATAGGATCTTTAGATAGGACCGTTAAAAACGGACATAAGTAATGAAACAACAGATTTTTTAAAAACCAATCTCTTATAACGTTGGTTTAATTATAAAAATAAAATTATGAATTTTAAAACACTTTCAAACATATTCACAAATCCAAGGACATCCGAAGGAAAATTAATATTTGAAACTATTAAGAATAGTCCTTACAAATTCTCAAATAATGGTAGATATAGTAGGTACGGTTAACCTGATAATGAGAAAAATATATTATAAATGAAAATAATAATAACAGATTAAAAAAAAGGAAAAACGAAAGCTGATTTTCGTTCAAATAGAAATTGAAATAGAGTTTAATTTAAAAAACAAAGTAATTATGAGAAAGTATGTATTAGCAGGTTTTATAGCCTTAGTAGGTTTAACTATGAACGCGCAGGATGGATTTGCTCAACCGGCAACAGTAGAAAAAGGAGATATTATAGAAATAGGACAGCCTTCAACAAGCAAATATAGGCACATAAAAATCCCAAGAGGAAATTTTGTGGTAACAAAAAATGGTATCGCTGATTATAAATCGGCTTTAGGAAATGAGGTTGTTGTAACCGATATAAAAACAATATATTATGGAAACACTACAATTAGTGTAAAACGGAAAGATGGAAAGCGATTTTTTAATACAGTATCTACATTAAATATTAGTTTAGAAAAAGCTTTAGCGGCTAAAGAAATTAAGTTATAACAAACTATTGAACCCCAATCAGCAAAATTTTATATTCTATGATTGGGGTTATAATTCCACTAAAAAAAAAGTAATGATTACAATAGAAAAAGTAAATAGTAAAATCCAAAAACAACCTTTAAAAGGTATGATGGAAAATGTTATGGAGCAATTTAATAGTGCTGCTGACCAAATTAACCTCCATCCAAACATCAGAAAAATTTTAAGCATTACCAATAATGAAATCATTGTGAATTTTCCAGTAAAAATGGATAATGGCGATGTGGAAATATTTACAGGATATAGAGTACAGCATAACAATGCATTAGGCCCTTATAAGGGAGGGTTAAGATACCACCCAACAGTAGATATTGATGCAGCAAGAGCTTTGGCCATGTGGATGACCTGGAAAACTTCATTATCGGGATTGCCTTATGGTGGAGGAAAAGGAGGCATCAAGTTGGATCCCACAAAATATTCTAAAGCAGAATTAGAGCGTATAACAAGACGTTTCACGTTTGCTTTGGCGGATAATATTGGACCAGAACATGATATACCGGCGCCAGATATAAACACAAATAGTCAAACCATGGCTTGGATTGCAGATACTTACATGAGTACGCGTCCACCAGCTGAACGAACAGCAAACCAACATGTTGTTACAGGGAAACCAGATGGAATTGGAGGCCTGGCAGGACGTGATAGAGCTACGGGTTACGGCGTGTATTTGTCTATTAAATTTTGGACTGAGAAAAACAACATAAGTTTAGAAGGCAAGAAGTTTATTGTTCAGGGTTTTGGTAATGTAGGTTACTGGGCGGCCTATTTTTTAGAGAAAGATGGCGCTAAGTTAGTTGCGGTTCAGGATGCTTATGGAAGTATTCAAAATCAAAAAGGAATAAAGGTTGAAGATCTTTTTAAATACATTCAAATTAATGATGCTAGTATTGTAGATTTTCCAAACGCAAAGCCTGTAGAAAAAAATAAATTTTTCACTTTAGATTGTGATATCTGCATCCCAGCAGCATTAGGGAATCAAATTACTAGAGAAAATGCACCTAGAATAAAAGCGAAACTTATAGCTGAAGGAGCAAATGGGCCAACAAATGTTGAAGGCGAGAAGATATTGTTAGAGAGGGGCATCACTATTATACCGGATATTTTATGCAATTCGGGTGGAGTAGTTGGTAGTTATTTTGAATGGTTACAAAACAGAAACGGAGAGATTTGGCAATTAGATGAAGTTATGGCGAAATTGGATAAAAAGATGAAAGAATCTTTTAACAAGGTCTATGATTATTCTAAAAATAGAGGCATGGATATGCGTACAGCAGCGTTTTGTATTGCTATAGAACGCATTGAAAAAGCCTATATACAAAGAGGGATTTTCCCATAAAACTTAAAACATATAATCATGAAATACGGAGGTTTAATATTAGAAAAAAAAGAGTATGTATACCTAAAACGGATACTCAACATATCGGGTTATGTAGGAGATCATCAAATTCAAAAGTGTTTAACAACATTATCTGAAGAATTGAAAACTGCTAATATCGAAGATGAAGAAAAAATGCCTAAAGATGTAATAAGGTTTAACAGTAAGGTTACGGTGGTATTTGAAAATGGTACCGAAAAAATAATTCAAGTAGTTATTCCAACAGATAAAGACTTGAGCAAAAACAAAATTTCTATTCTCACACCAATGGGTTCTGCCTTAATAGGATATTCAAAAGGAGATACGATTTTATGGGACTTTCCTCTAGGTAAACAACAACTTAAAATTAAAGAAGTAATACAAGAGAAAATCTTTAGTGATATTGATCTAGTAATATAAAAACAGAAAAACTATGACAACTTTAAATACAGCAATATATAATCACGACACTGACGTAGATGTAACACATAAAATCAACACTATGGAGTTGGATAATTGGATCAATCATTTAAAATATATCAAAAAAGAATTAGTCAATCTCATTGTGCTATGCAATAAGGACTTAAGGAACAAATTAGATGATGACAGAGTTGCAGAGCGATTTCAGAAGAAGGAAATGGAAAATGAAACCTTATTGAATGCGCTTCAAAAATACTCAAATTCTAGAGAAAGTATTGTCGAATGCGAGGACACAGCATGTGATATGGTTTATATCAAAGAACATGAGAGTTATCGCAGAAGCTATCTATATCATTTGGATAAATATAGGCGACTTAAAGATGAATTTTTTAATAAAGTACAAGGCCAGTTTATACCCTTAAATGCTGACTGATTTTTTATAAAAAATAATACTTGAGCAACATTTTAAATTATAGAATCAATGTGCATAGAAACCTTTGTATACAAAAGGATTTAAACGAATTGCAAACTTGGATGTCTGCATTGGAAGCGTTCAACAACGAATTGGAACATATATCAGTTATTGAAAAGCAATTGATAAAAAATTCCTCAGTTTCAAATACAATTCTATCCATCCGTAGAAAGAATGTGTTAATCATGGCAAACTTGTGCAAGTACGAGCAAGAGCTTAAAACTGAATATGAATACGGAAAAGTTGAATACGATGCGAATAGATTAAAAATTCATGAGAAAAAACGCATTGACTATTTAAAACTTTTTGATGATTGTAACAGCTTTAGAACTCAAATCTATTTCTTAATAAGAAAATATCAGCGTAAATGATTGAAAAGATGAAAGTATAAGTTCAATAACTCTGTTAAGGGAACACACTAGCAAAAATGATTAATAGCAAATATACCCCAATATTTTTGTTTTTAAATAACAGTGAAAGTTCTCTCTTTCGCGGTTGTCATTGATAAATTTTAGAACAGTAAGATACTAATTATTTAAATTTTAAACGAGATGAAAAAAATTCTAATTCCCACAGACTTTTCCCTTAACAGTTATCAGACTGTTGATTACGTGACTGAACTTTTTACGAATGAGCATTGTGAATTTTATTTTTTGAATGCATATAATTATGGCATATCAGGTTTAAATGCAATTGAAATGCTTCAAGCAGATGACGAGTGGTTCGAAAAACCAAAAGATGAATCGATTCAACAGCTAGGGAAACTAGTTGAGCGATATACACTTAAGTCTAAAAACACTAAACATGAGTTTAATGCTATTTCAGATTGTATGAACCTAACAGATAGTATTAAAAAAAATGTTGAAGAAATAAATATAGACCTAATTATACTTACAGGTAGAGCTCAAGAAAATCTAGGAAAGAACACTGAAAGTATATTAAAAAAAGTGAGAACTTGTCCTATTTTAGTTGTACCACCACATGCTTCCATGAATGAAGGTATACATCTTTCGATTGTATCAGATTTTAAAGAGCAAAATAGTACTGTAGAAATTCACAATTTTATCAAAGCACTAGAAAACACAAATATTCAAATTGAAATCTTGGTATTAAAACATAGTAAAATGTCTTCTAATGCTGCTTACAACTTAGAGTCTTATATTAGGTATTTAAGGCACTATTTAAGTACTTCTTTATATATAAGTCATCTAGAGTCGACTAATGATTTATTAGGTTACACTAAAACTTATCCAGATGCTATTGTTTGTATTATAGATAAAAAGCCAGACTTTTTTAGAAAAATGGGACTATTGAAATCTAAGGTCTTATCAACTTTAAGAAAATTGAATACAAATACTGTATTGACAGTACACCAATGATTTTCTATTAATACAAAATCATAAATTATTAGTTAGAAATAAAAAACACTTTGATTTTGTGTTTAATAGCCGTAAGAGTTGTGACTTTCACGGTTTATTTGAACAAGTATAAAGATTTAAAAATTCTCAAAAGGCGTTACAATATGAGCAATCGGAAATTTTACATTATAGTTATATCAATTGGTATTGTAATTATAGCTTTATTATCTTGGTTAGTTCCAGCACCAAGTATAAAATAATGAGTATATTTTTTTACTGATTTATTTCATCAAATTTTTTCTGTTCCGTAAAAGTCTAAAGGAATATTAAATATTATAAAATATATTATTCATACAATATTCCCGAAAAATAAACGTCGCAAAATATTTGTCTAAAAAGGGACGGCATAAAGCCGTTCGTACCTCACTATTTATTCCGTTTCCTTTCCGCTCCAAAATTTTGTCTTCCGTTTGATGCGCGCTCAAATATTGTTTAATTTAAAAATTTTCAATTATGGAAACAAAAGTAAAACAGAACGGAAGCGCAAACCAAGAAACGGCCACCGTTAAAAAAGACGTACAAAGGAAGCTGACCAATGAAGCCATTGGTAAACCTCCTGTACCAATGAAGCCTATCGTGAACGAAAAGCCAATGATCAACTTGGATGAACGCATCCAAAATTTTGAAAAGTTGAAAGGATTGGCAACACAGCGGGAACGATTAACGGAAACACTTAGCGAATTGACCAAGTTCAATTACAATCAAGATGGTTCTTGTTCCTTTCACATCAGGGATTCCCATAATCTGGAATTCAAGACCACCAATTCCAATCTGATTAAGTTGGTAACGAACCATTTGCAAGGCACATTGGAACACCGTAAAGGTGAGATTGAGCAACAGATCGTGACATTTGAACTTTAATGGCGGTCTTAAAAACCACATGTATCCAGCCTGCTCGCAAGAGTGGGCTTTTTTTTAACCTTAAAATTTTTAATTATGTATTTAAACAACTTACAGCAAGATGACATTTTTGTGCCTTCTGAAATCAAGGCATTACAGGACATAGCCGGCATGCAGCCCAGAAGGGGATTGGAACAGGTCATCATATCCAACGGCAAAATTGTCAATATCGTGTCCAATAGCTACGGACACATTCCAAACGATGCGTTCTTTAAAAAAGCGGAACAGATATTAATGGATTCCAACTTAAATTTTCAGAAACGAACTATCAATAGGGACGACCGTTCCTTTATCATGGATGTTATTATTGAGGATGCCCATCAATTCTCCATAAAGAAGGATGGTGATGTCATACTGCCGATGCTCCGTTTCAAAAATTCCTATGATGGCAGCGAAAAAACCTCAGGTCATTTTGGATTCTATAGAAAGGTCTGCTCCAATGGACTGCACGTTTCAGAGACCAAACTAGAGTTTTCCATCAGGCACAGCAAGAACAGTACACACCTTGTCATACCCAAATTAAAAGAGCTTTTTGAACGGTTTCTGGATAATGAATTTTATACCGTGGTCAACAAATTTGATACCATGAAGACCATTGAGATTATGGATACTCAAAAATTCGTTAGGGATATTCTCGAAAAAACAAAATTGTTCAGGTATGAATGCAGTGATAAGAATGATAGTCCTTCCAAGAAATCACGAGAGGTCATAGAGATTCTGAACCATGAGGCCATCCTGTTGGACGAAGCACCAAATTTATGGCTGGGCTACAATGCGTTTAATGCCGTACTGCATGGAACATTGAAGAAGACCTTCTCACAACAGGAAAAGTTGGATAGGGTACTCTTTAATGAGATTTATAGTATGGCTTGATCCATAAGTTAAGGTTCCTCCAGTACCTATAAACTGGAGTTTTTATTTTGAAACATCACTTTTAAAACCATTGCAGCCCATGTCCGCTTCATTCCGCTGGACTCCATTTCGGAACATGCGCTTCATGGAAAAATCTTGGACACCATGCCACGGTTTTGCATCTCCGCTTTGCTAACCCCTGCCGAAAAGGCAGGCACGCACGCTCCCAATACAAAACCGCAACATGGAGTCCGCTTCATCACAACTAAAATCAAAATACAGTTTTAAAAAGAGGAGTACGGAAAGACAACCCTTGGATTTTTTATACAGGATTGTCGGCAACACCTTCCTTGGGCGTTGCTCGCCAATCCTTAAAAACCCAAAGCTTGTCATGAGCCATTTCAAGGGGTTTATAATGTATGGCGCATTGGTTTGTTTTTCGGGGCATCGAAAAACAGGCAGGGCATAAGCACTGCTAATATAAACACATGTGCTTCCGTCGCTTAACTGCCGGTACGCTCGGGTCGCAAATGCGTTTAAAAGCATTGCTAATGCCCTAGTGGAACTTGTCAAGACCTTGCGGAGTTTTGAAAAAAAAATAAGGTATCTACTTCCTTGAAAACCCAAGGGCCTGCCGATAGGCAGGCAGGTTTTACTACGTCGCAGACACTCCTGATTTTTTCCCAAAAGTCTTGACAAAACCCACGCCATCCATGGTGCTGCGCTTGAGGAAATCGAACAACGCACCCCTTAAAATGCGAACCGTTTTAGAACAAAAGGGGGCATAGTATGAACCCTGTCTGCCGACAAGGCAGGCTTTAAATTTTTTAATTATGAGTACACTAAAAAACAATGTACAGTTAATCGGAAACGTTGGTCAAGAGCCAACAATTACCATCTTGGACAGCGGTAAGAAAGTCGCCCGCCTGTCATTGGCAACCAATGAATCTTACAAGGACACCAAAGGCGAAAAGCAATCGAACACCGATTGGCATAACCTTGTGGCATGGGGCAAGACCGCAGACATTATTGAAACCTATGTAACCAAGGGAAAAGAGATAGCTATTGGGGGCAAATTGACCTCAAGAAGTTACGAGGACAAGGATGGCATAAAACGTTATGTGACCGAAGTGGTAGTGGGTGAACTGCTCCTTTTGGGAAGTGCCGAATAATTTAAACGAAAGAGGGTGTTCCCTTTTACCTAACACCCTCTTTTTTAACTATTTCACATCATTTAAAAATGGAAACAATGAACGACAAAAATAAAGCATTACAGGAAAGCCTGCAACAATTTTGTGGCACGGAACAATTTTTTCAACTGCCTTTGATACAGACACGATTCACGGATGGTATTCACTATTTGGCGAAAAAAGCTGGCTGTTTTTGGCTGATAACCGATGCTTCGGTAATAGCCAAGAGCCTTATGGACAAAAGCTATTTTATAACCATTGATGTTAAAAGGCTATCGAAATCGGAAAGTCAGCAAAAAGGCTGTGAAGCTATCATCAATTATACCGATGGCAATGAGACCCTATTGGAAACGCACCGCTATAACGTATCGGATTTTCCATTGGACGAGTTACGGTTGTATTTTGTGAATAATACGCTCATGCTTCCCAGTGAATACTGAACGTAAAACAGCGTGTTATGATTTACCTCAATTACAACAATCTGGATGCCGAGACCCAAGAACGCTTACTGTCCGATTCAAGAGCCGATGTGGAGCGACGGTTTGGGAAAGACCTAAAAGCTTATGCAGAAAAACACTATCTAAACTTTGAAGACGTGTTGCATGAGGAAGCTGTAAAGAATTTATATAGTTACACCTATGTGTTTAACATATAAACCTTAGATATTGAAATAAAGCGCCCATTTGATAAGACCCTTGGATTTCAAGGGTCTTTTTCTTTGTAAAAAGTTAGGGCTAATCAAAGCAATCTGACGTTCAGATGAAAGCCATCCCAAAAAATCATACGTTCCGTAACCAAAACCAATCATTTGAAAACAATCCTTGTTTGAATAATATATTGGAAACCTATAACTTTAAATGAGCCGTAACGCAAGGAAAAGCAACTAACCAACATGGTATGGTTGTTTTAAAATTTTGGTCCCTGGCGGGACGAAATCGAAAAGCAAGAGGGTAACACGCGATGCGACGTTACAGGAATCGATTTTTTGCGCAATCCCTTTTTTTAAAAGGGATTGAGGAGATTTGAAAAATAAGGGGCAAGGGGTTTTTTACTAAAAAAACACCGCAGCCCAGTAAAATCAACAAATTTTTTACTAAAAAATGGACCAGGGATATGAAAGGGAGCGGTTTGAGACCATCAAGATCAAAACCTCCGTTGCCAAAAAATTTAGGAACTACTGCAAAAGCATTGCAAAATCGCAGTCCATGGCCCTGCGCCTGATGGTGGAGTTTTTTGAGAACAACGGTGTTTCGCCCGAGGACCATCTAGGCGAGACCATAGCCTCCCTGAAGGGACAGATCATCAAGCGCTCGAATGCCGTCATTGCCATCATAAAAAGCATTGAGAAGATGCACCACAAACCGACCACCGCCATTTTGCAGACCCTATTTGAACAGATGTCCCAAATGGAACAGGAGAATGAAGAGACTTTTGATTTTGGAACGCCCAAGCTCCTTACCGAAAACGAGGAACTTGTCCATTACAAAAATGCCTATTTCAAAGCCCAAGAGGCCCATAAAAATTTAAAACAGGAGACGTTAGGATTGCTCAAAAAGGTCAAGTTCGTCCGGAACAATTTCGGAATCGGACATTACCGATTGAACATCACCAAGGAAGCACTGGAAACCTTAAAACAAAAATTGGAACATGTACATCACCATAACCCCACAGAAACTAGGGGATAACTATACCCAGAGCGTGGCTGATTTTGTGGCCTATCTCGAAAAGGAAAATGATGGCAAGGCCCTTGAGGACATGGAACCGTTCTTTAACCAGTATGGTGACCATATCTCCAGCAAGGAAGTCATTCGTGATATTGATAACAATACCGCCAAGCTTAAAAAAACGGAACCCAAATTCTATTCCATTACCCTAAACCCAAGCCAACAGGAACTCATGCACCTGAAAAACCATTCGGAAGCCTTAAAGCAGTATACCAGGGACGTCATGAAAGTCTATGCGGAATCCTTTAATCGGGAGATCCAAGGCAGGCCCATCAATGTGGATGATATTAAATACTATGCCAAGATCGAACATGAACGGACCTATAAAGGGAATGATAAGGCCATTCGGGAAAACGCGCCATACCATGGGAAAATCTTGGCGTTGCGCCACGAAATCATACAAATCAAAAATGGATCATTGGTAGGCGACATCCAAACCAAGGAGCAACAGATCAAGCAATTGGAACAGGATACTCCGCATAAACGGAATGGCAAAATAATTACTCAGGGTATGGCCAAGGAAGGATCCCAATCACATATTCATATCATCGTCAGCCGCAAGGACCAATCCAACCAATATAGCCTATCCCCAGGAAGCAAGTATAAGGCCTCGGAAGTGGTGATGAATGGTCAGACGGTCAAGCGTGGTTTTGATAGGGATACATTCTTTAAAAATTCTGAATCGACCTTTGATACTTTATTTGCGTATAAACGTAATTATGTGGAAACCTACCAGGCCAGAAAGACCTTGGTCAAACAGCCACAAAAGTATTATGCCAATATTCTGGGGTTGTCGACCAATGAAAAGGCCATAGCCCTGAAATTGCTTGGGAAATCAGGATTGCATACACCGCTTGCAAACATTCCAACGAATAAGGTGCAATTGGTACTCAAGGCTATCAAGCAAATCAAGCATGATATTGGCAAAGCCATAGAATCGGGTTCCATAGGGATTTAATGATGGTCAGTGGTTTTAACATAGTGTATCTAATAATAGCCATGCTCCTCGTGGGGATGCTTGTTTATGTGTTTTTGCTCCAGGATCAAAATGCCATCCATAAAAAGTATCAGGTGCATTTTAAGATTAAATATGGGAGCTTAAAACTGGATAACCTGAAACGGGGCGTTTCCATCATAGGTTCGGCTGGCAGTGGAAAAACGGAAAGTGTGGTCTATAATTTATTGAGACACTTAAGCGAGCATCAGTTCTGTGGCATCATCCACGACTACAAGGATTTTGAACTGACTGAAATTGCCTATCCGTTGTTTAAGGACAGTACACAGGTGAAATTCCATACCATAGCTTTTGATACCATCCATCAGAAGGTCAACCCCATTGCACCACGCTACCTGCCCAACGAGGAGAGTGTCAATGAACTTGCCCGGGTACTCGTCGAGAATCTGTTGGAACAAGGCGAACAAAGCAACGCCACATCCCGCTTTTTTAACGATGCCGTGGAAGGGTTGTTGGCGGGTTTGATATGGAAACTTAAAACCGATTATCCCAAGTACTGCACCTTGCCCCATGTCATTGCAGCTTTTCAAAGCTTGTCCACCAAAAAGCTGGTGGCCTTCCTAAACTCCAACCTGACCTCAAAAAGCATGGCGAGTGCCTTTATCAATGGCATCGAATCTGAAAAGCAGACCGCCGGGGTGAAAAGTACCCTAGCCAATGCCTTTAAAAAAATTAGCTCCCAAAAACTCTTCATGGTACTATCGGAGGATGGTGTTCCCCTGAATATCAATAGCAGTGACAATCCGTCTGTCATCTCCATTGTCAATAACCCAAAATACGAATCGGCTTATGCGCCGATTATTGCCACCATCATGCACACCGTCATTAAGCAAATGAGTGTCAGGCACCAACAATCAGCTTTTGTGCTCATGGAAGAAGCCCCGACCATCAAATTGCCCAATATGCACCGCATTCCCGCAACGCTCAGAAGTTATGATATTGCCACCATCTACGTCATGCAGGACAAGATTCAAAATGACATGCTCTATGGGGACAAGGCCAGTAAGGCCATATTAAGCAATCTGTCCTATCAGTTCTTTGGCAAGGTCAACGATCCCGATACCGCAAAATACTATGAACAGTTCTTTGAAATCATCAAGATACCCACCAAAAGTATCAGTCGGAGCAGTGGTTTGACTCTCGAAAGCCGCATCACCAAAGGGGAGAAGGAGGTGTCCAAAAGACGTGCCGGCATATTCTTTAGATTGCGGGAAGGTGAGTTTGTGGCTTTTGCCGATGGCAAGGATCGGAAGGTGCAGTTTAAATTGCAGAAAATAGAAAAGACCAGGCCCGAGAGCAATTGGTTATATTCCGATGATGAGTTGCGATGGCACCATGAAGGGGTTTATCGGGATATTAAGGGCTTGTTGGAAAGATGAATTAATGTATTTATATTTTAGCAGATTTAAATGTTTATACAGCTAGCTAATAGAAAATAAAAATAACATTCTAATTAGTTATTTGGAGTGATTAACTTCTGATATAAAAAGTTTTTGGAGCGTTGGGAAGTGTTGGCAATTTGAATCAGAACTTGTTTCGGATTTAAAAAAAAGTCTTTCTATTCTTCCCAGATTACTGAAATAATTGTTTGGTACTGCTTTGTTGGGATACAATACTCAAAAAAATCCGTATCATCTTCGTCGTCTTTTAACTCGAACCAGACAGATTTATCAATAGTTTGAGCTTTATCATTACCTGTGTAAATATATTCATAACCTGCTTCAATATACTCTTCAGCAACAGAATTGTTAGGAGGTGGAAGTTTTGTAATATTCTGAATTCTTACCCAAAAATTATTTGATTTACTCCAATACTTAACAATTCCACTGCTAATAAAAACTACAAACAGAGGATAAATATCTAATGATAATAACCGATAAATTATTGATGTCAAACTAGTTTTAAATCGAATGGATAGCTGTTTAACTAAATCTGGTGAAAATTTTTTCTTGAAGGTTTCTTTTCTAACTAGTGCTTCAGGCATAAGCAATTCTGCTGCGAAATCGTTTGCCTCCCACTCCTGAATTCCTTTTTTAGCCTGTTGTTCTGCCGAGTTGAACCAATTTAAGGACTTGGAAGTTTCATTGTGTACTTCCAAGTCAAGTTTATTGTGTAGAAGATAATGGCCAATTTCGTGCGCAATAGTAAAACGCTTTCTTTCCTCAAATTTAATATCTGAATTAACTTTTATTAATGTTTTAGTATTACCTCGGATAATTTTTCCATCAGAATTTGGAAGAGATTCCTCAATTAATGTTGCTCCAAGTGCTGCAACAAATATATCCATCGGAATTTCTGTTATTTCCTCAAAACCAATTTCTTCAAGTAGCGTCTTAGCTCTAATAGAGCCTCGTTTATTTTTGATCATCTTCTAGCTGCTCCAATAATTCCAATAAGTTTTGATCTTTAATAATTTCCTTTATTTCTTCAATACCAAGATTATCAAGATTGCGATACTGTACCTGAAATTGATTGTTGGCAATTAGATTTCTTAAATAACTGATTGGTTTATCAATATTTTTCTCAATCGCGTTATGTAATAATAAGGAAGCCTTCTCCAATAGCGCTAGGTCTTTTTGTTTATTAATAAGGCCTTTTAAGAGAAATGAATGTTTCCTGAAATTCTTATTTGCATAGTTTTCTATTTCATTTATATTGTAACCCTGCTCTTTAAGAATTTCGTCATAAGCACTAGAATCCCCTTCAATAATTTTTGAGATAATGGCTTCGTCAATCTTTTTGATGAAGTTATTTTTCATAATTCAACGCTTTCAATTTTTCCTTGATAAAGGGTAGTTTACGATCTAATCGCTTTTTGATATTTGTTAGTTCTTCGTTGCTAATACCGAGCAACTCTGACAAATCATTTCGCTTCATCCCGTTAATAGTGTATGGTTCGAATAATAGTATTTCATCATCTGTGGCTCCCATAGATTCCAATTCTTCATGGCATGCCGACAACAAGGTTTGATAATCTGAATCATCGAAATACATTTCTGAATCATTTTCTAAAAGCTCAAATGTGTCATAGGTCTTTTCGAGTTCCGTGCTTAGGGTATTTGAGATTACACTGTCCAATGCACTAATAACTTGCTTCCGGAAATCAGGGTACTTTTCAATATACCATTTACGACCTCCATCTTTTAAAAATGCTTCCATAGTATCGTTTATCATATCTTCCACCATGATTCCCCTGAATCCTTTTTCTGGATTGTATTTGATATTAAAAACGGTTTTAAGTCTCACCACCGCGTGCTTCAAAAGAATCGTGTAGAATTCAGAGGTGTAAACTTCCTGAATTGCACGACATATCTCATCAAAGGACGCAACTTTTCTATTATTGGATACCATTTATATAGTAATGCTAAAATTTTATAAAAAATTTCCATAGCGATGGCAATTTATTAAATTTTTATAGCATTACAATGTATACCAAGATATTAACTATAAAAATAAACCAATGGGCAAGTCAGCAAATTATGTAATATCTGGAGTATGGAAAGATTCTAATGATAACATCATGTATGTAATGTTGCATACGGTTAATGATGGGGATTCATGGAATATGGGTGACAAAACATCAGTAGAGAGTACGATAGCTTTACTAAAGAGAGGAAATGTTATTAGAACAATAGTATGGAATTATCCAAATTGGACTATAAAATCAAAACTAACCTATGTTCAGTCATTTGGAAAAGAATATTTGAGGAGTGAGGCAAATGCTACTACAAAAGATAATTTAGATAATTTAATATCAATGAAAGCAATTAAATAATATAAAGTGTATGAATAGAGAATTAAAATTAATAAGACAATTTAATTTAGAACATGGAGACAGAATAGTAGTCCCTAAAAGTTTGTTTGGTATTATTCAGCATCATGCATTATATCTTGGATATAATAGCTTAGGACAGCATCTTATTTGTGAAAACATCATTGGAATTGGAGTAAAACTAACTAGAGTTGAAGATTTTTTTCAAAATATAACTCGTGTATCACGTGTAGAAAAATTTGAAGGAGACAGCTTTGAAAGGGGAAAATTAGTAGAGAAAGCTTTAAGTAAATTGGGGATGCCTTATAGTTTGATAAACTATAATTGTGAAAGCTTCTGTAATGACATTCAGTATAGTGTAATCAAAAGTTTCCAAGCATCTGTTGGATTATTTATATGCTTTATTGGAATTATGATTGCTCTGATTAATACGGATTATGGAAAGCAAAACATTTAAAATACTATCGATTGATGGTGGCGGAATTAAAGGACTTTATAGTGCTTCCATTTTAGCTTCATTTGAAAACAAAACAGGTAAAAATATTGCTGATCATTTTGATATGATATGTGGTACTTCAACAGGTGGATTAATTGCCATTGGACTTGCCAATGGAATGAGTGCTAAGGATTTGGTTGATTTATATACAGCGAATGGTTCTAAAATTTTCCCCACATCAAATAGTAATTTAATTAGAGGTTTTCAGAATTCATATAAATCGTTCAGGCAAATTTTCTTTTCAAACAAACATTCTGTTAAGCCTTTAAAAAGAATCCTTGAGGATTTGTTTGGAGACAAAACGATGAATGATGCTACTAATTTGCTTTGCATACCAAGTTTTAATTTGACAAATGGCCAACCAAAGGTTTTTAAAAAATCGGGTAATCAAACGGAACATTTTGTAGATAAAACTATTAAGCTAGTAGATATTGCTTTAGCCACTTCTGCTGCACCAAGTTATTATCCAGTTCATGAACATAACAATTTTTTATATACAGACGGAGGGGTTTGGGCAAATAATCCTTCACTATGCGGACTATTGGAAGCTATTGATTATTATGTTGGAGAGGGAAAAGAATTTGATGATTTCAGCATCTTATCAATTTCAAGTATAACCACCCCAAATGGTTGGGTATCTACTTCAAATAAGTCTAAATCGATTATTGGTTGGAAAGAAAAAATGTTTCAGACAGCATTAGATGGTCAGTCTTATTTTACTGATTACTTTTTATTGAAAATTGTACCCAAAATAAATCCGAAGGGAAAATATTTTCGAATAAAATCACCTGAGTTGTCGAAAGCTCAAATGAATGTTATTACTATGGATAGGGCTGATAAAAAAACACTATCTACTATACAATCCTTAGGAAATCAAGTTGGGAATACATATGCCACAAAACCTGAAATTCTAGAATTTTTTAAATCTATTAAGAACTATAAAAACATATAAAATTGGCAAATTGTCACCACTTGTTTGGAGAATTCAATACAGAAATTTCTCTGACGTCAAATAAAAAAACAAAGATGACCACATCAAAGGATGGGTTGAGAGAGCGTATTAGAAAATATTTTAAGGAGCATCATCCCGAATACGTACCTAAGTTTTATATACAAGGCTCCTATAAAATGAAGACTGGTATTAGGACTAAAGATGATATTTGTGATTTGGATGATGGTGTTTACTTTTTTAGAACTCCTGATGTTACTGCAACGACATTACAGAATTGGATTTGGGATGCTGTTAACGGTTATACTTCTACTACGCCCGAACATAGAAAAAAGTGTATTCGGAATATCTTTTCTGGAGATTACGAAATTGATATTCCTGTTTACTACAAAATTTACGGAAAGGAATATCAGCTTGCTGTAAAAAATAATGGTTGGGAAGATAGTGATCCAAAAGCACTCATTGATTGGTTCAATAATAACAAGGATGCAAATGGAAAAATGATTAAAGCGATTAAGGAGTTAAAAGCCTGGTGCGACCATAAAAGAAACAAAATGCCGAGTGGACTTGCCATGACTATTTTAGCCATGAATGCCAAAGCTAAAATTGTTTTTAATGATAGGGATGATATTTTATTGACCGATATTTTAAGGGAAATTAAAAAAGCATTAGCTCAAAAATTTGAATGTATAGTTCCCGCAGCACCAAAAGATGATTTATTTGCAGATTATGATGAAACTAGGAAAAGTAATTTTCTAAATAATTTAGATAGTTTTGTCTCGGATGCAGAAGCCGCATTAAAAGAGCAAAATCAACTAAAGGCTAGTAGATTATGGAAAAAGCATTTAGGAACGCGTTTCCCTGATGGTGAAGATAAAAATGAACAATCAAATAGTAGTGCGGCTACAACTAGTGGAGCGGCCTTATCTAGACCTTGGGGAAAATAATAAATGAAGGGCTATACCATTTTTGAAGAACACATACCAGCTGTAATAGAAAAACACAAGGAGTTATCATGTAAAAATGACAATGGAATTCCTTGTGTTTTTGGTTCTTTGAACTTGACTGATGAACATGGTATTATTGAAGACACCTATCAAATTGAAATTAAGGCCGTACAAGATTACCCTAATAGTTTTCCATTGATATTTGAAACCGGTGGTCGTATTCCTAGAAATATAGATTGGCATATTTTTGAAGCAACTGGAAATTGTTGTATAGCTTCAGAACCAGAAGAAATTATAATATGCAATAGCGGTTTAACTTTACTTTCTTTTATTGACAATCAAATTAAAAATTATTTTTACAGCCAAATTTTCAGAAATCAAAATGGCTATTTTTTAAAGGAACGTTCACACGGCGATAAAGGTTGGATTGAGTTTTTTGAAGAAATTTTTATGACCGACAATATTTTTAATATTGAATTTGGATTAAATAAAATTGTTGAAGGGAAAAAAACAAATAGGGTTTCCATGTGTTTTTGTGGCAGCGGTAAAAAATATAGAAAATGCCATAAAAAGAGCTATGATGTTTTATCAAAATTAAGTAAGGATGACATACAATTGTTTCTAAATGCTTTAAGAGAAACTAGTGAATATAAAATTGCTGTTTATCGGAGAAATCAGATAATAATTAGATAGATTTATTTGTAATTATTAAGCTTTGGGAAAAGTTTTTGTTGACTAGCACTATTTGTCTACTTGAGTGATTAACTTCTGGCATAATAAACTTTTGGTGCGTTGGTAAGGAGTGGTAACTGAAAAACTAAAACGACAATTTACCTAAAGATTGAAAGCTAAATATTTATTATTATTAAAAATGACTTCAAAATTATACTCTTTAAAAATACTATCATTCTCAGTTTTAAAAATACTTCTCAGAGTCTCATTATCATAAGTAAAATAAAATTTATATTTAGAATTTAACAAACGATTTTTATTTCTTAAAATTCTTGCCATACATTCTTTTGAAGGCAAATTGTGTTTATTTTCACCATTAGCACTAAATAAATAGTTCTCACATGTTATTAAGTCATAAAGTGCATCGCTATTATTTCCTTTACTACCATGGTGTGTCACTTTAACCCATTCACAAACTATTTTGTTTTCTTTATTAAATCCCATTTTAGTTAATGAGTTTACTACGTCAGAAGGATGGGAATCTGCTAACCAAATTATTTTTTTATTATTGTATTCCATAAGAATTGAAATACTACTACCGTTTTCAATCGAGTTGTCTTCTTTCCATTTTTCTAAATCAAAATCATTTATAAGAGTTTTATAATCATTCTGCTTTTGAGCTACAGCATCACTTATTAACTCATCTTCTTGTCTTTCTAAAGATTTAAACTTATCTAAATGATATTTATCTCTTAATTTATTTAATTTTTGTTGGCTAGGCGATAAGATTGTCAATTTTAAGCCTGCCAATTCAAGAGGCTTTACAGAATTTATTATTTCATGATTTTGTAATTTATTAGTTGATTTTAAATATTCGTATAAAATATCTCCTTGGTCAATACTTACAATTTTACTGGGATTATTAATTGATTTTTTGAAATCATAAATTCTAGGAGGATTATATAGATATTGATTTACAATATCTTTAAATTCCCCATTATTAATTGTATCTATATATTTTATTATACCCCCAATATGATCATCATGAATATGTGAGATTATCCAAAGGTCAATTTGTTCCCCTTTTTTTATGTTTTCTTGAATTTCTGTATCTAATGCATGACGAAATGTTCTTTCGTAACCAGCGTCAATAAATATGTTATGATATTTATTATCGCTACCAAGAAATCTTATGCTTGCTGCATCTCCACATTCTGCCTGAAAAAACTTAATTTCCATAAATTTCATATTTAATCTCTATTAAAAGAACAAATATCACCCTTTACTTCATCTCCTGCTAAATAATATATACCACTCAAATATTTCCAATAATTGTTTTCATAATCATTTGATTTAAAAGAGAGTTTTTCTCCTGTTAAAGTCCAAAAAACATCAAGATTATTTTTTTCTAAAAAGGATATAAATTCTTTTTTATTTACTATCAAATTCTTAAAGTCTATGTTTCTAACTATAATTTTACCATCATTATTCTTGAATTCTCCATCTAAGGAAGCATAATGCAACTCCATTCCTTCGAATAGTGTTTTACATGGCATGTCATAATACGAATGAGCATCTGATTTGTCATCAGCCATTTCACCTACCGCATAGGTTGACGCTTTATCAACTTTTAAATTTATGCCTTCAATATTGTGCCATTTTTTCTCACTTTCTAAATCATTATATGCTGGTGACCAGAATTTTTCGCGATTAATTAATTGTAAAGGATTTGAAGATTCGGGAAAATTGAAGTCGTATAAATTTTGATTAGTTAATAAACGTATTGCTTTATTCTTGTCTTGTTTTTTAATTAGGTATGCCTGAAGAAAAAATGAAACCTTCTTCCATCTTCCAAAGTATTTTTCTTCCCCAATAGGTTTTGGCTGCCTCCAGTTAATACTTCTTTCCAACACTAACCATTCTGTTGAGTTATTATCTATAATATAAATTATATTACTGATTGATGGTAAGTCAATTAGGTTTTCAACCCAATCTACATCATTTTGAATCCAATTATTATAAGTTGGAATATCCGACCAGTCTTTTATCCTTAATTCGTTATTTATATCATCATCTTCTTCATTTTCCGCGATTGTTCTTCTTGTGAATGCTGGGTCTATATCTCTTGAATACAACTGCCAAGGTCCTTTATAAAAGCTTTGTTTCTCTGACCAATCATCATATATTTTATAATTATCTGCTATAGATGCGAGTATTTCGAATAAAGCAAGCCACTGATACTTTTTCCCAATTCTTTCAATTTTATTTTCACTTCTATCATTAAAACTTTCAACACTATTATCATAAGAACCATGTATTTTATAATCATATCCTAATTCAAAAACTCGTTTTACAATCCATCTTTTAATAGGCTTTTTTTCGATTGAATTAATATATCTCCCATTTTCTCTACTATATTTCTTTTCAAGAAATGGTAGAATGTTTTTTTCTAAATTTATAATTTCAAATTCAGAAAATTCAATATTTATTTGCTTGATAATTCTATGAATAAAATCTTCAATATTTTTTAATAATTTTTCGTTAACTCTATATTTGTTTTTTAAATATTTAGACTGTATTTGTAATATAGAATTATATGTTTTTAAAATACTACTTTGATTTTTATTTAATGTTTTCAAATATAATTTAAACTCTTCATCGAAAGTAAATGGAACAGAATAAAAATTACCTAAATTACTATCAACTACATATCTTCCAAAATCCCAATGTAAAACGGAATGACTAATCATATTATTCATTCTACCATTATTACTCTTAATTTCTGGATTTTCATCTGCTAGCTCAAATTTATTTACATCCTCTTCTGTTGGAAAATAATCAGGCATTTTAGATTTATAAGGCGGTCTTACTAATTCTAAATTGAATTTTAGTTTAGGATTTTTATAAACAGCATATTCAATTGTATTTCTTGCATAATCCCTTAAAAGAATATGTTTTGTTGGACTACCACTTTTAAAAACATAATTATAGACTGCTTTAGAAATCTTTACAATGTTCTCATCTTTTTCAGTTCTTAAAATACAGCCATATATTACTGCATATAGCCTTTCTAGAATATATAAATCGTCAGTGTTTTTAAATGCTTTTAAAATAGCTAGTAATGCATCTGGCTGTTGTTCTAAGAGATTGACTAAAGCTTTTGTTGTTTGATCTCTAAACTTCCTGTGTGTAGATGCCAAAAACCAAGTTAAGGTTTGTCCAGTCAATCTTGCAGTTTCAGTATCTATATTAAAAGATATTCCAGTTGTCCATGACCAGTCGATTAGTCTTCGTATCGGAAAAGCAATATCATTATCATCATATCCATTGTAATATCGAATATGTTGTTGCCAAAAACTATCTCTTTTTGGCATTTTGTATCTCTTTAGAATTCCAAATAGGCGATCACTATTAAAAGGATGGTTAATTATAGGCGAAAGCTCTATTAATTTTAAGAAAAGTTCATCATTACCAATTCTAAAATTTTTGCTTCTTAACCAATCCGTTATTTTTTTATCATCAATACTCTCTATCTTTCTCCAATTCAAGCTATCAAACAAAAATTTATTAACTGAATCTTTATTCTGATTTCTATAAAATTTATCTTCAGATGTTTCAGCAAAAACCCAGTCATAGACTTCAAAAATCTCAATGTTATACTTCTCTGGTAATAAAACTGCAAAAGCTTCGAAAAGACCATCATATTGCCAATATTTATAATCGATTAATTTACCAAATTCATTTTCCTTTTGAAAAGCGTTTTTTATTTCTTCTATTGTCTTGAACTTAGTTAACAATTCTTCTGCAATAAAAAAGTCTCCTAATCGTTCATAAGCAAAATAGATAACATCTTCATTCTGATGCGTTTCATATTTATAATCAATTTTTTTTATAAATACATTTTCTTCAATCAAATCGTTAATTAAATGGATAAATTGAGGATATTTTTTGCCAAATAATTCAAATGCATCATCAAGAAGTAACATTCTTCTATCTTTACCAAAGCATTCATATGCCAATAAATGAATTGCTTTTTCAACTATCTTTCTATTTTTATATTCAGTTCTTTTTTCTTCAAATCTTTTATTAAGTGATTGTATATAAATTTTAAAAATATTACTGATTCCTTGAAACCCCTGTGGAAAAGTTTTTTCTGTAGTATCTTTTACCGCTTCACAAATTAATTTGAGAAATAATGGTTTAGTGAATTCTGGTGCTAGTATAGGAAAATGAGGTTGTTTAAGGCCATGATGTTCGCAAAATAATTTAAGTGCAGCATATTCATTTCCTTTAAATCCCTCATGGTCGATTATTGTTAAATTAGGATTATTTAATACGTCAACAGGAATTACATGATTCAGATAAGTTGTTCTTATAGTAAGGACAAGACTAATATAGGGATATTCCTTAAAATCATTTACAAATTCAGCTATTTTTGAATACCACAAATCTTTGCCACCTCCTTCATTTATTGCGTCTACTAGAAATAGGACTCGAGAACCAATTTGTGTACCAATACTATTTAATTCTAATAATAGCTCCTTTTTCGAACAATCTAAACCTAATTCAGAATTAATATTTTCCCAAATGTTTTTTGTGCTAATTAAATTTTGGCCCAATAAAAGCAAAGTAGGCAAATTACCATCTATTCTAGTTTTTGCTATATCGCCTAGTAAATGTGACTTACCATTTCCGGCATCACCTTTAATAATCAAATAAGGATTGTTTGCCAGTTTTATATTTATTTTTTTGCTTAGATCATGAATGAAATCATTATTATTTCTACTAATCTCACGAAGTCTACTTATTTCATTTTCATAAGGAGGTCGATAACTATAATCTTTTTTAACGTCTTTGGTTAACTTTTCTTCAGCCCAACGTAATTTATATAGCTCGTCTGATTTAGAATTTATTACAGCTTCTAATTGCTCAACGGAATCATATATCCATTCAACATCGATTTTTTCCGTAACTATATTATTTAATCCTTTTATCCATTTGATAACTTTCGATTTTAAAACTTCATTGTCATTTTCAATTTGTGCAAGATGAATATTATCGTGTTTTTTTTTATATCCTTGATTTAAAATCCAGTCATCTACCACTTTTAAAAATCTTTTAAAAAACAAAGCATCTTTTGCAATGTCATTAAAATATTTAGCTATGGGAAGTTTTAAATTAAGCTCTTCTGTAAATCTTGGCCCAAGACCAACTATTGAGCGATCGATATGTTTTTTGAAAAAATCTTTTGTTAGTCCATGATTTCCAAAATAGTTAAATGAAATTTTTGGTAAATAATTGTTATCCAATAATTCGTTAATTGTTTCTATATATTGACAATAGATTACTTTTCCTTTTTCTTCAGGTCTGAATCTTGTAAAAATACCAAATAGATAAATCTCATTTTTTGCAATTAAAAAAACGGGACTGCCAGAAAATCCTTGAGTAGAATAGGCTGAATAGGCTTCATGTAATTGGATTTGAAATCTACTATTTTCAAAATGTTGTAGCCAAGTAGGGAATAATACAGCTATTTCCTCTCCCATAGTTGCTTTAGGAAAGCCCTTTGTTATGAAACTATTATATGTACTTTTTTCTTTAACACAAGATATTTTTGGGATTTCTCCGATTATATTTTCAACTTCTTTTTTATCCAAAATTAAAACAGCAACATCTTTAGTTGTGTCTGTAAATAATAAATCAGAATTTACTTGAACACTAATAGTTTCATATTCAATTGAATTTGATTTTGAAATATCGATAAAGATTTCATCGCTTTGGTCTAGGAATTTGTCACCATCTTTAAAAAGACAATGTGAAGCAGTTAGAACGTAAACTTTGTCTTTAAAGTTCTCCTGATAGTAAAGAACTCCACTCCCTATATAATCATTATTTGCAGTTTTTATTCTTACTGTAATTTTTGAAATTGTTTTATCTAAAGCTGTTTCTATCATTGAACAGTAAAATTTTTAAACCAATAGTAAAAAGCTTCTGGATTATTCTTTTTTAATTTGTTTATTTTGTTGTATTGCGGGTCTTCAATTTGCCAATCTTTTATTTCTAATGGATTTTTAAACCTTTCGATTTTTATTTCTTCTTTGGCTTGTAATAATTTGGTAAGATAAGCCACTTTAGCTGCTGCTGTTATGGCTTCGTCTATGTTGAATCTGTCAATTGTGAAGTTCGTAAAATTGCGAATGCCTACTTGCAAATGATTAAACTCTTCTGATTTTATATCGCGTTCTGCTAATGTATAGCAAGCTTGCCAGGTATCTTCTAAAACTTCTGTTGCTGTAATGTCTAATTTTCTAAACCCAATTTCTTCTTGAACTACTTTGTTGTAGCTTTTTTTTACTACTGATAAATCACTTATGTTGTCGAATAGAAATGCGATGTCGTATAATTGTTTTATGATTTCTACCGGACGTTCTTTGCTGTATAGAATTCCGGTTGTTTTGGGAGCAAATGCTGTTAGCTTGTCGCCTAGAATAGCATCAAAGGTTGGCATTGCGATTATGGTATCTTCTCCGGAAGTGGAAATCCAATTGTGTTTTATAGGCAGTTCGTGAATTTGAGGATATGGGTTTGGTGTGTAGAGCAGGTCTAGTAAAATAGGTTCGATATTACCATCTACTACGCTTTTGTAATAGGCTTTGAAATGTCCGATTGGAGCATCGGGTGTATGTTTACGGTCGTTGTCGTCTTCCCAATCTATGAAGATTTGTTCATCTACTATTTTTTGTAAAACTGCTGTTATTTCTTTTTCGGAATGTTCTGTTATTATATCGATGTCGATTGAGAATCGTTTTGGCTTTTCGGTTGCCAATAACAATGCTGTACCGCCTTTAAATGTAAAGTTTAACCTTTTTATTTTTAATTGCTCCAATAGGGTTAATGCCCAAATTACCTTTTCAATTAATTTGGGATCAATGCGTTTTCCTAACTTGTTTCTTAAGTCAAGAATCCAATCTATTGTATGGGTCTCGTTGTTAATCATTGACCAAGGTTATACTTATTATTTTTTCCAACTCACTTTCTTTGTTTCGTCTAATAGCATACCGTTTCATTTTTGCGGTATTTATTACGTATTTTTTGAAAGCGGATTTGTATATAAAATCGATTTCTCCTTGTTGTGCTGCAAAAAGTTCTTTGTCGATAATGATGTCCACCAATACTTTTTCTAATGTTGGGATTTCAATTTTATTCTTTTTAATGGTTGGAGCTTCTGTTACTAAATTTTTAATGATGGTGACTTCTTCTACATTTGGACTGATGTAGCGTTCTAATATTTCTTCATCTGGGTTGAAATACACGTTTTTATTCCATTCGCTTACTGCATTAAATATTTGTTCTTCTGCTTCTTTTTCTACTTCTATGATGGTATAGTTTTTAAATGGCTGGTGTCTCATTAAGTCGTTTAACCATTTGGTATTCCAAACGCATATTTCTATAAAGGGAAATTCTTTATGGATTTTGTTGTATAACTTTTTTAAATTTAGATTTACTTCCGGATTGAAGATTTGTTTGTCTGTAATGGAATAGATGCCTCTTTCCGGATTGTTGATTACACCTGCTTTTTTAAGTTTAGATAGGTAAACGGTAATTGTGCCTTCCGAAAGTTCTGGAAAGTCTTCTTTGATTAAATTACCGAGTTTTTCTCTAGAAATTTGGCCTATAGATTTGAAATAACTTTGAATTGTATTTTCTATTGTTTTTGTCACCTTAGCTTTTAAATTTTATGAAAGATAATACTTTTATTTTGAAAGTTAAGTTTTGGCAGTAAAATAGTTTTATTGCCGAAAGTTAATTTGTCTTTTTGTTCCTAATATGGGAAATAATTGGGACAACATTTACATGCTTTTTTATGTTGTATAGTTGCATTGTGAGGTTTGAGCTCACGAAATTGATATGGAACATAATTTATAAGTTAATCTTTGGCAGTAAATGGGGTTTATTGCCGAAAGTTAATTATTTCCATAGAAGTCAATAAAAACTTTAGATTATATAATTTAAGTACGCAATCGTCTTATAAAGCTTTGTTTTTTTAGTTGGTTTATTTTGATAATGGATAGGTTTTTTACAAAGGATTTTGGACCGAATAAATGTTCGATGTGTATATTTAACTTCCCTAATCCTTTAGTGGATTTTTAGTTGTGATTGAATATGACAATGCGAAGAACAAAATTAAGAGATTAAAAAGTTTTGAGGATGAAAATCTATGTTGATATTGATCTTTATTTTGAATCAAAATCAAAGAATTCTTTTAGAGAAATATTAAGCATGTTACAAAACCTTTTAATGGTATAAATTGTAATACCCCTTTTATTAAGATTACTTTCCCAGCGATTGATTATCTGTCTATCAATATCATGTAGCTTAGCGAAATCAGATTGGGACAGACCTGTCTTAATTCTCAAAGACTTTATTCTTTCAGCAATCTTATTTTTTAAAATAATATCATCTTTGTCTAACCCAGCCATGCTGCAATTTTGGGATATTTTTAAAAAATATTGTAATCCATTTGGATTACAACATGTAATTGTATATATTCGTTTTTTAAATTAAATTTGCGATTCTTCAAAATCAAAATATTGAAGCATTCGCTTTGAGTCTCGTATCAGAAAACTGGTAATTTTTAAGCAACGAGATGATAAGTAAATTTGCTCACGTCTTAGGGCGTGGGCTCACTTATCGTTGCACGGTATACCAGTACCTCTGATGCGATATGCTGAGTTCCGCGCCTTTTTTGTTTCCAACATTTAGGTTTTCTTCAGCATTCTTAGCGTTGTTTTAATTTCCATAGAAGCATTGCATGGGTTCATTATTAAGCCAAAAAGCGCATGCCAAATACGTTTTGTTATTTAATACAAAGAGAGTCTTCGCAATATGTTTATATGCTTGGACTTTCCGTGTTTGATATCCTATTTAGTAAAAAGCCCAAAAACCCAATTTAAGTTGACACCTAATATGGGATGGTTCTCAAATACCATTTTCGGATAACGTTACATTTAATATCCCATAATTCACGATTCTACAAATTTTAATATCCGAGCATCAAAGGTTTTCATGCCTAAACGTCCTGCGTTTGGGCAGCTTATAAATAAACCTTTGGATTAGTCATTGGAAGGACACCGCTAACGTCTGGCTGCAACAGATAACGGCGGTGGGCTTTCCTTAGTTATAACCCTTTAAATTTTATGCCTATGATATAAAACAAATACAAAAAACCTCCAACAAACTTTTGCACGGTCTTGTAGGAGGCTTCGATTTAACACTAAATGTTTAATTCTAATTCAAATATATGAAATCGCTAGGACTTGGTAAATCAAATACCAATGAAAAAAGTGATTCATATAACCTTTGAAAAACAAATAAGTATCACATATGAAAAATAACCATAAGACCATCTACAGGAATAGTCTATTTCTTGTTTTTTATCTCTCGACTGTCCCAAGTCATGCCACTGCCTTAAGCCCATTCATTTTTCATGTAAATACCGTGGCAGTGGGAGTAAAGCAATCCGAAGTCCATGGCACCATTAAAGATAGCCAAGGCATGCCGTTGGCAGGGGTGTCAATCAGTGTGAAAGGAACCCAAAAGGGAACGGTGTCAGATTTTAATGGTTTTTACACCATTAAAGTGGATGTCAATGAGGTTCTGGTATTCTCCTTTATAGGTTTTAAAACCCTGGAAATAGCTGTTTCGGGTAGTGAGCTTGATGTGGTTTTGGAAACCGATATCACGGCTTTAAACACTGTGGAAATCAACGCAGGGTATTATACTGTCAGTGATCGGGAACGTACTGGAAATATTTCCCGAATAACGTCTAAGACCATTGATAAGCAACCCGTAAATAATCCTTTAGCTGCCATGCAAGGGCATATGTCTGGGGTCAATATTGTACAGTCCACGGGTGTACCCGGTGGCGGGTTCAGTATCGAGATTCGAGGAAAGAACTTTATCAATGGTGCTACCGAACCATTATATATTGTGGATGGGGTGCCGTTTGGGGGACAGTCCTTGGAAGCCACCTCCTTAGGATCTTCCATCAATCAAGGGAACGTCAGTCCCCTAAATGCCATTAACCCCTCCGACATTGAGAGCATTGAAGTACTAAAGGATGCCGATGCCACCGCCATTTATGGGTCGCGTGGTGCAAATGGGGTGGTACTGATTACCACCAAAAAGGGTAAAGTCGGGAAAACACGGTTCCAAGCCAGCCTAACCACGACCTTGGGGCAGGTTTCCAATTATTTGGATTTAATGAATACCCAACAGTATTTGGAGGTTCGTAGGGAAGCTATTGTCAATGACAATTTTGGCACGTTTCTGGAGAATCCCGCTTATGATTTTGTATGGCCAGACTTAAAAACATGGGATCAGAACCGCTATACCGATTGGCAAAAGGAATTGATTGGAGGTACGGCCTTTCGTAACAACGCACAGCTCTCGGTGTCCGGAGGTAGTGAAAGAACCCAATTTTTGATCAGTGGTGGTTCCCAAAAAGAAACCACCGTATTTCCTGGCGATTCCAATTATAAGAAGTCATCGCTGCATAGTAACATCACACATCTATCCGAAGACCAACGCTTTAAAATCAACCTGTCAACCAATTTTAGCGTAGAGGATAACAAACTTCCTTTAGCAGATTTTACCTTATTGGCAAAAACCTTAGCGCCTAATGCGCCTGCCCTTTACGATACCAATGGACGTTTGAACTGGGAGAACAATACTTGGGACAATCCCTTGGCATCCTTGGAACGGACGTATAAAGCAAAGACAAATACCCTCGTTGGTAATATGGGGCTTTCCTATGTCTTGACCCAAGGTTTGGAATTAAAAACGAGTTTGGGTTATACCAATTATCAATTGGACTCTTACATTACCTTCCCAAGTACGGCTTTCAGACCAAGTTTGGGGTATGGGTCTGAACGCTCATCATTGACCAGGAATGCCAGCACTCGCCAATCGTGGATCATCGAACCACAACTCAACTGGGAACACCAATGGGGGCAAACCGCCTTGGATATATTGGTTGGAAGTACCTTCCAACAGGATGTGACGGAGCAGTCCGTCATCAGGGGAACGGGTTTTCCAAGTAATAATTTGTTACGTAACCTTGCTGCCGCCAATGAGGTTGAAATACTTCAGGAAATGGATAGTGAATACCGTTATCAGGCATTCTTTGGTCGGATCAATTTGACCCATAATCATAAATACATCCTTAACTTAACTGGGAGGAGGGATGGATCGTCACGGTTTGGTCCCGGCAAGCAATTCGGAAACTTTGGTGCCGTTGGCGTGGCATGGCTATTTTCGGAGGAGCCCTTTTTAAAGGAATCATCAGTTTTAAGTTTTGGAAAACTAAGGGGAAGTTATGGGGTGACCGGTAGTGACAATATTGGGGACTATCGGTTTCTGGATACTTATAATGTCACGGGTTTTGATTATGATGGGACGACCGTTTTTGAGCCTTCGGGAATCTTTAATCCTTTATTTGGTTGGGAATCCAATAACAAATTGGAAGTCGCTTTGGAACTTGGACTTTTTAAAGATAGGCTACGTTTGAATACATCTTGGTATCAAAACCGATCGTCCAGCCAACTTATTGGGATTCCATTGGCAGCCACCACGGGATTTACCGAGGTGACCGGTAATTTTGATGCGACCGTTGAAAATACGGGTTTTGAGATTGACTTACACTCCATGAACATTCAGGCCAAACAATTCAGGTGGTCCACCACGTTCAACTTTACCGTGGCCAAAAATAGACTGGTAAGCTTTCCCGGTTTGGAGACATCCACCTTTGCAAACAGGTATATTATTGGTGAACCTTTGGGAATTACAAGACTCTACCACGCCTTGGGGGTAGATCCCGAAACGGGTCTCTATCAATTTGAGGACTACAGTGGGAATGGTACCATAGGTGGTGTGGAAGATAGGCAATGGATTGAGGATCTCACTCCAGAATACTTTGGTGGATTTGGAAATGCATTTACCTATAAGAACCTGACCTTGGAATGTTTCTTTCAGTTTAAGAAGCAAAAGGGCTATAACAACGTGTATCATGGGGCATCCGTTGGCTTTATGGAGAATAAACCAGTCTCGTTCCTTGACCGTTGGCAGGAACCAGGGGATGAGCGTCCCATACAACGTGCCAATTTCGGTCGCTTCCCAGGTGTTGGGGTTGCGGCCCAAAACCAAGCCCAAAGCAATGCGGTGGTTTCTGATGCTTCATTCATTCGATTGCGAAATATCATGATAAGCTATCATGTGCCAAAAAAAGATGTTAAAGGCGTGGACATAAACATCTTTTTACAGGGTCAAAATCTGTGGACACTCACCGATTTTGAAGGTTTGGATCCAGAACAACCACTGAATAGTGTGCTACCACCATTGCGGCAAATCACGTTAGGGGTACAACTGGGATTTTAATTTAAAGCATGAACATATGAAACTTAAGATATATCATTTAAAATCGGGGGGATTAGCGATTGGTCACCTGAATAGAATAAAAATGGACGCCATAAAAATGTTGGTGTTCTTGGTCACCTCAATTAATATGACCTCCTGTGAATCATTTTTGGAGATAGATGCCCCAAAAAATAAGTTGATTTCAGAAACGGTATTTGAGGATGCATCCACTGTGGAATCTGCCCTCGCCAATATCTATTACAAAATGCGGGAACAGGGTATGGTCTCTGGAAACTTTGGATTGAGCGTTTCCATGGGTGCCTATGCTGATGAATTGGATTACTATGGAAGGAATACCAATCTATTGAATATTTATAACCATGGCATCACGGCCTATGACCCAACGGTTTTGTCTTGGTGGAATCAAGCCTATAACCTCATTTATGCCGCCAATGATATTATTCAGGGCATGGACAAGGCAACGACTTTAAATGTGGAGGATCGTGAACGGTTTAAAGGACAGGCACTGTTCGTTCGGGCTTTTGTACACAGTCTGTTGGTCGGGCTTTATGGTGATATCCCATATATCACTACAAAAAACTATATAGAGAATGGAGCCGTGTCCCGAATGCCGATCCATACCGTTTACGAAGAAATAATAAACGATCTTAACGGGGCGATAGGCCTATTGGATGATGGGAATGTCGGGGAACGTGTCGTTCCCACTAGGTCTGCGGCAAAAGCCTTGTTGGCACGTATCTACTTATACCATGGGGATTGGGAACTTGCAGAGGTAACTGCGGGGGATGTAATTGGAACTCGAATGTTGGAAACCGATATCAGCAAAGTGTTTTTAAAGAACGCTTCGGAAACCCTATGGCAATTGAAGCCAGGAGGACCTAGCATTAAGAACACCCAAGAGGCACAACGCTTGATTATTACTGCCATTCCAACACAGGGATATGCATTATCAAACAACCTACTGACGGCTTTTGAAGATGGGGATTTAAGACGGACGTATTGGGTTGGAAGTATCACTTCTGCTGACGGATTGACGACCTTGTACTTTGCCCATAAATATAAACAGACCATCAATACAACGACCCAATCCTTGGAGTATTCGATCCTCTTTCGATTGGCCGAGCAGTATTTGATACGTGCAGAAGCCAGGGCACATTTAGGGGATATTATGGGTGCGCAAGGGGATATCAATACGCTTAGAAACCGTGCCGGTCTCGGTGATACAACAGCTTCAACAAAAGAGGAACTTTTGGATGCCGTGCTCCATGAACGCCAAGTGGAACTGTTTACGGAACAGGGACACCGATGGTTTGACCTTAACAGATTTGATAAAGCGAACGACGTCTTAAGTCCTATCAAACCTAATTGGAAGTCAACCAACGTATTATTGCCCATACCCGGAAATGACCTAGAGGCCAATCCCAACTTAAAGCCACAGAATTTAGGGTATTGAGCATCATGCTTCTGGAATGTAGCATAACAGTTTAAGAATCTAAAAACCACTATCATGAAAATTATAAACCTATGGGTGCTGTGTACCATGCTTAGCAGTGCAGTCCTAACTGCCCAAACATCACTTCCCGCAAAGTCGGATTTCAAGCTATCAAAGGAAGTGGTTAAAAAGGGGGATGAAGTCACGCTCATTTTTACTATGAAACTGTCCAATACATGGAAAGTGTATAGTAATATCCAAAACTATGATATGGGGCCATTGCCCGCCAGTTTTAGTTTCGAGCCACATCCCAGTTATGAACTTTTGGGTAGGGTAATGCCAGTGGGCTCAAAAAAAGAGTATGAGCCTGTTTTTGAGGTAGATGTCAATTACTTTGGGAAACGGGCGGAGTTCCGTCAAAGGATACAGGTCTGTTCCGATACACTATTGGTAAAGGGTACTTTTCAATATCAATTATGTAATGCCTTGGATGGTAGGTGTACCTACATTACCGAGGAATTTGAATTTAATACAGCAACTAAAAATTAAAATTTATGAAATCAATACGATACGTTATAATAATGATGCTTTACTTAAGTGCCGGTTACAGCGTCCATTCCCAAAACAATGAAGATGTATCCGATGCCCAGCGGGATTGGGAACATTTGGATTATATGAAGAACTTCTTCTGTAAGGCTCCAGAAGGTTGCAAGGAGTATGATAATTTAAACATGTTGGAGGGTATGCGCTATGTGGATCGGCTATATACCAACCGATCAAAGTTAGCGGAAGCCTTTTTGGAAAAATACCCAAACAACCCCCACTATGATGAAGCGTTGGTATTGTTTTTTTCGTCCTATTTCACCCCAAAGTTTATCCCGGATTCTATAGCAATTGAAAAGGTAGAGGCCATATCCAAGTTGCCTAGAACAGGTCAGGCAGGGGCATGGTCAAAAGCCTACCGACTCATGCCTGTCGATAGGGCAGCCGAGAAACGTTGGATGGACAAAGGGCAGGAACTGGTGAACCATATTTTGGCCTCAAACACGTCCATGGAACGGAAAGCAAAAGCGGAGAGATTGTTGTTCAATCGGGATTATTCCATGGCAAGAGGGCGGTATATGTATATCACCAAGGACTCTAATGAACAGGATTTTTGGTACTCTTTTGAGAGGGACTATTTCGAATCCATGATCTTGCGTTTGGAAAGGCTGATGGATGCCTATCCAGATTCAGAACCAATGGCACAATATATCAAAGTCGTGTTGGATGATATTAGAAGTTTATCAACGGAACTGGCCAATTCCTACCTGAGTAGGTTTTTCCGGAAGTCAGGAAGCACCAACCCTTTGTCAAGTCATAAGGGCATTAGAACATTGCATCAATTATTACAGGATAATATGGATGCATTGGCAACCCTAGTGGTGGATGTTAATGAACCTTTGAAAATGGCATTTACGGCTATGGATGGAAACCAAGTGGATCTGGCGGACATGCGGGGAAAAGTGGTATTGATCAATTTTTGGTCAACAACCTGTCCCGCGTGTATTGCATCTATGCCGCGATTGAAAGCCTTGTACGATAAGTACAGGAACCATGGGTTTGAAATCATAGGCATTGCTGATGATGGGGAAGGAGCCAAAGAAAATGTTTTTAAAATATTGAAAAAAGCAAATGCCAATTGGCCACAACGATTGGATAAAGGCAGGGAGGCTTCCGTTAATTTTCATGCACTCTATGGAATTAAAGTTTTACCTACCTTCTGGATATTGGATGGAAAGGGAAGGGTGGTGGAACAGGATGTCAAAATGCCACAATTGGCATCCGTGATAGCCAAATACATGGAACTAAAAAATGAATAATTTATGCCCAATAGGTATTCAATCTGAAGGCATGTGTAAATAAAGAATAAAACTTAAAGAACCTTTAATAGCGCATTGTTTTTTAATTTTGGATTAGTAAAAAAAGGTGTCCGATAGGACACCTTTTCAGTAGGACAGGGGACTATTAATTTACCCTTCTAAGCTCATTGTTTGGGATGGCATCAAGCTCATCGCTGTCATACAATTGAAACCCTGACTCGGATTTACATAGGTCGTCAGGATTATTCTTATTGCAATCAGTTATTTCTTCTTGGATTCCTGCAACTAAAGGATCATCAAAATAACCTGTTTGTACAACTCTGTTTGACTCCACGGCAAACGAAAGGCCCATGGCCAATACAATGGCAATAGCGGGTAGAACGGTTTTAAAAATGTTTGTTTTCATAATATATGGTTTTAAAGATTTATGGCTTACTCTTTTTTACAGGTTTTCGGCCTTCCCCTGACTCTGCGCAGTATGTTTTTATTTTGGTGAATTTTTTTTATGGTATAATGAAATTCCCATAGCGGCTAAGGCCATAAAGGCCAGATTGAAAACGACATGGGCGTTCCAGCCCAGTGATTCCAGAATACCGCCGCACGAGCATGGGATGTCATCGCTAAAATTAAGGACCATGACTATGTATGAGGTAAAAAGGGTCATTATAAATAGACTGGCATATAGTGCAAATACCAAATATCTCTGGAAAAGAAACAATATAACAATAGTGCATTCCACTATGGGAAGGGCCCAAATGATCCAATCCGCATGACCTGAAATAAAAGGTGATTTTTCCAATTGCACTTTAAAATGTTCAAAATCGAGCAGTTTACTGGTCGCGGTATATACAAAAAGTACCATAAAAAGTAATTTTATGATTTCAATCAGGATGGTTTTGATGCGGATGGATAATGGTATCATGGTATTGCTTTGGATTCTGTTGGGTAAAATTCAGGATTCCAAAGCATTTCCAATTGTGGTATCGGGAATACCGCTTAGCTAGTAGGGAGCGGTTTTAAAATCGAAGCATTATTCCATTTCTGGGCGGGTCAGGGTATTGGGTGCCTGTCCAAAGTGTTTTTTAAAGGCCTTGGAAAAATTAGGGTAATCATGGTACCCATTCATGCTGGCAATATTTTTTAATGGAATGGAGGTTTGTTTTATCATTAAATGGGCACGCTTCAAACGTTCCTCCGTGTAGAACTTATAAATACTGGTCTTGAAAAAATAGCGAAACCCTTCCTTGATCTTAAATTCGTTGGTACCAAATTGTAAGGCCAATTTCTTGATGGACGGCAAGGGCTCCTCCAAATGTGCGAGAATGTAATCATAGAGTTTTTGGATCAATAGGGCATCCGAACGTCGTGTACCGGGCTGCTTTTTAGTGATTGTTTCAGTTTCATTCGCCGCCGCGGTATAATTTTTCTCTTGAGGGAAGGTCGTTACAAAACTGAGTACCATCTCCGAACGATTGGTAAGAGGGGATAAGGTACATTGTGCTGCTGCCATTATTTGGTCTTTCGTATGGAACTGTATTAAAACAGGTCTTTGGACAGGAATGCCACCCTCTAAAGTGGCTTTTTCAAGACCTAATTGTTCATTGGAGGTTTCTGTTATAAAGGCTTGGATGGGATGCTCGAGAAGATCAGCTTCTGAATATCCCAAATAGGAAAGGACATTAGGGGTAGCACTTTTAATGGTTCCGAACGTATCCATAATAATGGCCATGTGACTGATGAGCCTTTGTCCACGATGTGGGTTGACATAACCTATATGGAAAATGGATTCCTTCATCTCTTCCGCCACCATGTTTATCAATACCACCAAGGTTTCCAAGGCATCGTCATGGGAACTTAAAGGGATTCGGCCGCTAAAATTGCCCCTGGCCATTTCAAATAACATTTTATGGATCGCTACAGCGCGTTCTTTATTGTGTGGTTCTATCATACGATGTTGGGTTTTGTTCAATCATCTAAAAAAGACTTTAAATAGATTAAGGCTTCTTGCCGTGTCGTAAATAATTTTGTTGGTACCGTGGGTTTGCTGATGTGTAAATAAAAATTGCTAATGGTCAGTGAAACCTGTTCATGGATGATCAGGGCAGCCGCAGTAATCAATAAGGAGCCGGATTGTGCCAAATAGTCCCTACCAGCTTTCTCGGAATCTATAATGCCCCTGATGTCACATAACACAGGGTACGGTTTCCCATTCTGCAAAAGTATCCTATCGGCGACCACGCGTTTGGCAACCTTTAGGCTGATGGTCGTCTTGGGTTTGTATTCAATGAAGAGAATGTGTTCGGCAAACCAAAATCTGGCATAATCATTCTCATAACTGTCATGTGCTGCAATCATGGTTTATGAGGTTTTGAAAGTAATTTAATAAAAATAAAAATAATTTGTATGAAAAGTATTGTCGATTTGGGATAATTTGATTCGATTTGTAGGATTTGTTGTGTATTTGGGAATTTCAATTGTCATTTATGGAATATTCAAGGTTTTGATGTAAATGGTTTAAATTTTTATAAAGACTTTTAAGATTCATCGGAAAAGTAAACAATATTTCAGTAAAAATTTTAATTCTAAAACACTTATAAAAATGGCAAAAATCAAACAAAACAATTTTCTGGATAGTGTAAATGATGTGTTTACGGATGCCATTCAGGAGGGCGTACTGCATTTATATGCAGAAGGGGGCCGGTTTTCAGGAAGAACGATTGGGGTTAAGGATAGGACGTTGTTTCATTTTGGAACGACGGGTTATTTGGGGCTGGAGCAGGACTCCAGACTAAAGAGTGCTGCCATTAGGGCCATTCAACTTTATGGAACCCAATTTCCGTTATCCAAATCATATATTTCGCATCCATTATATAGGGCATTGGAGGAAGCCATGGCACAAATGTATCAATGTGAAACCATCATTACCAAGAATAGCACCTTAGGGCATTTGGGGGTTATTCCAAGTGTCGTGGATGATGGCGATGCCATTATTTTGGACCATCAGGTGCATTGGAGCGTGCAAAGTGCCAGTAAGGTATTGAAGACCAGAAGTGTCCCCATTGACATGATCCGGCATAATGATTTGAATATGTTGGAGGATAAGATAAAAACGTATGCCAATACACGTCAAAGAATTTGGTACATGGCCGACGGCATCTATTCCATGTTTGGTGATTATGCCCCGGTTCAGGAACTGAAGGCCTTAAGTTTGAAATATCCCCAATTGCACCTTTATTTTGATGATGTGCATGGCATGAGCTGGATAGGAAAAAACGGAACAGGGTATGTGTTGAGCGAAATCGATTTGGACGATAATGTTTTGGTCTTTGGAACGTTGAGCAAGACCTTTGGTGCCAGTGGGGCGGTTCTGGTCTGTTCCAATAAGAAAATGTACAAGCGCATTAAGACCTTTGGTGGCCCCTTAACATTTTCGGCACAATTGGAACCTGCTTCGGTGGCTGCGGCAACGGCCTCTGCCATGATCCATCTTTCCCCTGAAATCCATACGCTTCAAGATGAATTAAGCGAACGGATAACATTTTTCAATGCGCTTTTGGAGCAGACCGAACTTCCATTGGTTGATAAAAATAAGTCTCCTGTATTTTATATAGGAACCGGCATGCCACAAACGGGCTATAATTTTGTGAACCGTCTTATGAAGGAAGGGTTTTATGTCAATCTCGGATTGTTTCCAGCAGTGCCCGTTAAGAACACTGGGGTTCGGATTACCATTTCAAGGCACAACCAGAAACAGGAAATCGTGGAATTGGTTTCCGCCATGGCTTACCATTTCCCAAAAGCCTTGGAAGATACCCATACGAATAGCAATCGTGTGTTCCACGCCTTTAAATTGGATAGTGCTTCATCGCTCCATCAGCCATCCCAAAAGGATATTACCATACAATTGGAGGATTCAATAACAAAAGTGGACAAGGCCGTTTGGAATGACTGTGTTGGTAAACATGGGGTATATGATTGGGAAGGTCTGAAATTTCTAGAGGATACCTTTAGAGGTCATGTATTAAGGGAGCATAACTGGACGTTTAGGTACCTGATGATTTACGACCGGAAAGGGAACCCCATTTTATCAACGTTCCTGACTTTGGGACTATGGAAGGATGATATGCTGGCACCTGTTAACGTGTCCAGTACCATTGAGAAGGAACGTATATCGAATCCGTACCACCTCACTTCTGAGGTGCTCAGTCTAGGTTCTCTTTTTACGGAAGGTATCCATCTGTATATGGATCAAGGGCATCCCTTGAAAATGCAGGCACTTACCGCCATGATGCAAACCTTGGAAACCCTTCAGGTGGGTTTGGGGGCAAAAATGGTCGTACTCCGGGATTTTGCCGAAAAGGAACCTTTGCACAACTATTTTCAGGGCCAGGGGTTTGTCAGGGTTCAAATGCCCGATGCCTGTACCATGGAGCTTGGTCATTTTGATACCATGGAAGCCTATGTTACGACATTATCTTCCCGAAATAGACAGCACCTAAGGAAGGAAATACTGGCTTTGGAGCCACGGTTTAAAATTGAAATATTGAAGACTGCCAATAGGCGGCAATTGAAACAGATACAAGCCCTATACGCCAATGTCCATCAAAACAATTTAGGCCTCAATACCTTTCCATTTCCGGAATCCCTGTTTGAAAATATGGCCAACCACTCCAATTGGGAATTCATCACCATCAGCTTACATGAAAGTCCTGACCATATGGTTGGTGCCATGCTTTGTTATAGGAACCAAGGAAAAACCTTTGTCCCCGCCTTTGTTGGACTGGATTATGGATACCTTAAAGAGTACCATTGCTATCGCCAACTGTTGTACCAAACCATTAAGCGTGCCTGGGCATTAAAGATGGAACGTATTGATTTTGGAATGACGGCAGCTTTTGAGAAACGAAAATTGGGGGCTGCGGTAGAGCCAAAATATGCCTATATACAAGCATCGGACAATTACACCTTGGAACTTATGGGCATTATGGAAGGGCATCAATCATCTTAAACCATGATTCGAGTGTATGGCATACCAAGCGTTGATATCTGAATTTGAAACGAAGTTGGAGGCTTTGGAAGCCAGTTATGATGATATTCTATATAAAGCGGAGCATGGGATTACCTACACCGAAAAATGCATTAAGAGCCTTCGGGAAGCCATAGTCCAAAATGGATTTCCATCAATAAAGGATGAAATCCATTTTTTTAAGCACGTTAAGCCACAGATTTTCAGCAAGCTTATCTACTATGTCAAGCTCTATAAGATTGAGAGCAAACGCCCAAGGAGCAGTTCCAAGTTTCAGGTCAAGTACCTAAACAACCAAATCAATAAGCTACAGGTCTTTTTTAATGATAACCTGGAATTCTACCGATATTATCGAAGGGGCGCATCGGCCCTTGATGAACAATATTTTGTGAGGGGAAAATCAGACCTGCGTTCCCCTACGGAATCCTTCCATTTTTTTACCGATGAACAATTTTCAACTTGCCAGGATAGTACCGTCGCTACCATCATGGCTTATGACATGCTTATTGTGTATTTACAACAGGAAATAAAATCCTTGGAAACCCATGAAGTAAACCCAAAAATAAACCCCATGAAACAAATATCAAAGCTTTTCTGGACGGGAAGCAAAACGGAATTAATAGAACTGATATATGCCCTGCACAGCAGTGGCGCCATCAATAGCGGAACAGCGGATATCAAGGAGATGGCATCCTTATTTGAACAGATGTTCAATATCGATCTTGGAAATTATTACCATACCTTCATTGAAATAAGGGCTCGGAAATGCAGTAAGACAAAATTCTTGGATAAATTGATCGAGGCCCTAGGTAAACGATTTGATGAATCCGATAGTTGATCCCTAGTTCGCCCCAAGTTGGGAACTTGGTTTTTGGAAAGGGATGGTTGTCATTTATGGGCATTTAAGGCCATGGCCGACTTTTTGTATGTACCATGCCGATCCAAAAATGCCCAAAAAAAATGATGATAAAAAATACCCACCTGTGGGTGGACTATTGAAATAACTTCAAAATTGTTCCTGAGTTTTGTAGCACGAAAGTCAAATCGAAGATTGGCTTCGCCGAATTTAAATTTGGCAAGCAAATTTTTCATTTCACGAACACTAATTTATTAAAATATTAAAGTTCGTGAGCTAAATCAGGGCAAAGTCGCCTAAACGTTATTTTTAGGGATGATAATACGGGCGGCTTTGCTTTTTTAAAAATCTATGTTACTTATGGGAGCAACCATCATCACTACGGAAGATCTTCGGGAATTTAAGAAGGAATTACTGAATGATATCAAACAATTATTGAATAACCATACGGGACAGCATCCCAAAAAATGGCTAAAATCACCCGAAGTCAGGGAGCTGTTGGGTATTTCCCCAGGAACCCTACAGAACCTGCGTATCAATGGGACATTGCCCTATACCAAAGTGGGAGGGGTACTCTATTATGAACACAAAGAGATACAGGAGTTATTGGAAGGCAATCGGGTTCATAATAAATTCTAAACAACCATTTTGGAGGAGATCAATTATATCAAGCACCTCAATGCGGTTTTTTTGTGTTTCTCAAAGGATAATAGGCTCAATCCAACACATATCAGTCTCTATGTCGCATTGTTCCAATTATGGAACCAGAATTACTTTAAATCCGAATTCTATATCAATCGCGAGGAAGTCATGTCGTTTTCGAAAATCGGGTCCAAAAGTACATACCATCGTTGCATTAAGGAATTAAGCCTTTGGAGCTATATCTTATATGAGCCCTCCCACAACCCATTCAAGGGCAGCCGTATAAAGATGTTCGATTTTGGGACAAGTTCAGGACAAGCTCTGGACCAAAGCCGTACCAATAATGGGACAAGCAGTGGACAAGCATTGGTACCTATAAACAAACATATACAAACCTTGGAAAACATTAAAAACCTAAACAAACGGGAAAATTTAAAAAATTTGATTTTTGAAAATCCTGAAACAAATGGCAAACGGATTGAAAGTGTCCCATATCAGGACAACTTAAAAACAAGTTCGGATAAAAAATACAATGAACCGTTATGAAAATCACAAAGCCACACATCATTTTGGAAGGTAACGTGGAATATACCCTAGGGCATATCAAGGATAATCTGATTCTTTATGATTTTGATAGTATCCTTGTTTACCTGAACGCCAAAGGGAAGCTATTGTTCGGTAATGCCTTTAAGCTATTCGATGAGGATCGGGACATTATTTTTAGGCTCTGTAATTACATGATCCGTGATGAGGCCAACTGTAAAAAGCTGGACATGGATGTGCGTAAGGGCGTTTTGTTGACCGGTCCCGTAGGGTGCGGTAAAACCAGTTTGATGAAGTTGCTCAGACATATAGTACCACACCAAAAGCCCTATAAAATGATGCCCTGCAGAAATATTGTTTTTGGATTTAATCACATTGGCTATAAAACCATTGAGGATTTTGGGAACGGTCAATGCTTTTGTTTTGATGATCTGGGAGTGGAGCCCATGGGACGCCATTATGGAAAGGATTGCAATGTCATGGGGGAAGTACTGCTTTCCAGATATGATTTATTTTTAAGCTACAGCGTTAAAACCCACGCTACCACCAATCTCAATGCCCAGGAATTGGAAGAGCGCTACGGCATTCGGGTGCGTTCACGTATGAGGGAGTTGTTTAATTTGGTGGCGTTTGATGATGGGAGCAAAGATAAAAGGATATAAGTTTTTGGATGGTAGAAATATTGATTTTCAGTACATAAAAGGCATGAAAGGTGAATATAACTTTGGCAAATTTCCCCTTATTTTGCCAAAGTTATATAAGAACAAAAAATAGTGATCCGATTATAACGCTTTATGTTCGTAAGAACTTAGAAATGTATCATTCAAATCCCCAAATAATCAACTAGGCCCATCAGTATGGCTAAAGCCAATGCTTTATGGTTTGAGGGTTTTAGGAAATAGCTGGCTTCATCCCAATTTGTCACAAAACCTAATTCAACAAGAACCGCAGGACAAAAACCAGACATGTCGCGCAATACTTGAAAATCGGAAAACTTCACACCCCGTATTCCAACCCCCAATTTCTTATAACTCTCATCCAAAATTGATAAACTTAATGAAGTAGATGCCTTGAGATGGGGATTGTCCGAGCTATGGGCATAAACCTCCATGCCCTTGGAAGTTACATAAGAGGCATTGCAATGTAGTGAGATAAACACATCGGCCTGTAAAGCTTTCGCCAATCGCCCTCTATCCGAGAGGGATATAAATGTGTCACGATATCTGGTCAAATAGATATCCAGTTTACCATCCAATAGGATGTCATTAAGATCCAAAATGTTCCTGGCAACGGTCAAGACAACATCCTTTTCTTGGATGCCATGGATACCTATCGCCCCAGGGTCATATCCACCATGCCCAACATCAATAATGATTCTTTTTTTGGATTCCGTATTTTGACCAAAAACCAAGCACATATTCACCAGGGCTAGAAGAAATACGACGTTTTTGAGGTGGCATTTTATTTTTTTTTTCATTATCCAGCGATTTTTTAGGGCACAAATCCATACGGTTTATTGCCTTTTGTTTGCAATTGAAAACAATTCAAATCAATTAATATTTTTATTTAAAATATTGATAATCAATTGTTTAAATGTAAATATATTGTAATTTTCATACATCGAAACTATTAAAAATTTAAACTTTAGTTCTTATGAAAAAATCAATCTATTTAAGCTTGCTTTTGTGCTTTGTTTCAACCGCCCTATTTGCTCAAATTGGGGGCATTGAAGATTCCGTTAATGATGTTTCGGATACTATACGTGCCATATTTCCGATCATCCTAGGCGTCATCTTCTTGATAGGCTTTTTATTCAATGCGGGCCATTTCTTTGGGGAAAATGCCGATCTAAAAAAGGGCATTACGAGGGTATTGGTCTTTGTACTCATCGCAGGGGCCGTTGTAGGCATCTTTACCTATTTAATAGGCATCGTGGTATGAACACTATGGAAGAATTGTAAAGCACATGAAAAAGTACGAAGTCTATCGAAACATTAGAAAGCGGGCAATGATCATGGGTTTGCCCATATCATTGTTTGCCTTGATGGTAACGGCCATCATTGGCTCACTGCTGTTTATCATTTTTTCCTTCAGTATGTTGGCCATCATAGGGGTATTTTTTTTCAATGCCATGCTCTACATCATATTGACCCATGTGACCAAAAACCCATCCCTTTGGCGATTTAATAAGGTATTTCCCCAAACCATTAGTAACAAAAAACAAACCCTCTTGGAGTATGAAGACTATTAATCTTTCCGCATATCATCCCATTTTGGATATACAAAACAACATGGTATTTGCAAATAATGGCAATGTACTGTTATGCTACCGGGTGGACCTGCCTGAAATATTTTCATTGTCTGAGTCTGACTTTGAGGATATCCATGGGGCATGGTTCCAAGGATTCAAATCCTTGCCAAATGGCACCATCATACATAAACAGGATATCTATCTCAAATCATCCTATAGTGCCAATAACATTCCAAACAACAGCTTTTTGGAACGGGCCACCCATGATTATTTTAAGGGAAGGGGCTATCTGGAACACCGGTGCTATCTATTTTTTGTACTGCCTTATAACAAAGCATTGAACCATACAAGGTATGTCAATCCGTTTAGGCCTGTAGGGAAAGGGATCCATAGACAAATGGATCATAAAGTAAGGGAGTTTAGTACCATTGTGCACGATGCGGTGTCCTTTATAAACAATGGCAGGAAGTTGTCCCTCAGGCCATTGAATGAAAACGAGGTCATTAGTTTGACACGGACATATTTCAATGGATTTAATGAGGGCTTTGATTCCGATATCCAACTCAAGACGTCCCATGTTGACATTGGGGATAACCATTTTGATGCATTGGCCATCAATAGTGAACTTTGCTTTGGTGAGGTGGTACAGAGTAGTAAGATCAATGATAGGTTTACCTCCGATGATTTTGTGTTCCACCAAGGATTTATGGATGGTTTAGGGCTAAACCTCCATGAAAACCACATCGTAAACCAAATCATGTATCTGGATGATAAACACAAATGGCGGAAACTATTGGAGAAGAAAATCGAGGAACTTAATAAAAGTTCCAATTTTGGTACACAGAACAAGGTCATCCTAAAAAAGATAGAGGACATTGTTGACCGGATCAATGCCGATGATGCATCAAGGATCATTAGGGGCCATTTTAATATTGTATTTTGGAGTCGGGATGCCCAAGACCTACCACGTATCGCCTCCAAGATCAAGGCAGAGTTCAAGGAACTGGACATGGTTCCATATTACCCGAAAGGAGAGGATCGGAAACAGTACTTCCTGAATTCGTATTGCTGTTTTGCTTCCAATTTCGCCAATGAGGACCTGTATGTGACCGATTTGAAACATGCCTTATGTTTATATATAAACAATACAAATTATAAATCAGATTCACAGGGTATTATTTTCAACGATAGACAGCATAATGTGCCTATACTTAAGGATGTTTGGGACGAGAAAAAAAAACGCATCAAGGCCAGGAATTTTGCCATTTTTGCGCCCACTGGGGAAGGAAAGTCCTTTTTGGCGAATAACATCCTGAGGCAGTATTTCGAAAGTGGTGTTCGTTTGGTCATTATCGATCTGGGTGGCTCCTATGCCAAATTTGCTAAACTGTACCCAAAGGATCATATCATCCTGAGGTATGAGCAAGGTAAGAATTTGGGAATCAATCCATTTTATATTGCCACGGATACCGATTTGACACCTGAACGATTGGAGGATCTGGCCATGTTCCTTTTGGAACTTTTGGCATCTGGAAGGGAAGCCGGTAAAGCTGAGGAGGTTGCGATGAAAAAGGTGCTGCTGCACTATTACGCAACCATTAGGAACCATCATTCCTTGGAATCATTGTACCAATTCGTGGATGCCAACAAGGATACATTGGCCACCAAACTTAACATTAGTGACGCGCATTTCAGTGTCTATAATTTTCTGCATATCCTTTCCGAATATGTTGGCCCTGGATTGTATAGTTTTCTGTTCAGCATTAGTGAAGACCAAACCTACAAGATCGAGGATAAGAGGCTCATTGTCTTTGAACTTGATGAAGTTAAGGACAATAAGGAAATCCTTTCGGTCATGTTGAAACTGATCAAATCGGCCATCCAGCGTACCATATGGAGGAACAAGGCGGAAAAGGGCATCATCCTTTTTGATGAGTTTGCCAAGCAGTTGAAATTTGGGAACGTATTGGAAAGTGTTGAATTCTATTATCAGGCTATTAGGAAACAGAACGGTGCCATTGGGATCATCCTACAATCCATTAACCAATTACCGAACAATGCCACGTCTGCCAGCATTCTGGAAAACACGCAGGTCATCTATAGCCTCCGTAACGAAAAGGGTTATGAAGCATTGAAAAATAGACTGAACCTATCCAGCCATGACCTGAACCAGTTAAAATCCATAAGGAACCAATTGTCAGGGATAAGAAAGCACACTGAAATATTCATTAAGATAGGTAAGGACAGCAACATCTTTAGGTTGGAGGTCCCCAAGGAAGTACATGCCGCTTATCTTACGGATGGGGCAGAGAACGAGGCCATCATGGCCATTTATGATAGGACACAAAACATGGAACTGGCCATAAACGAGTTTATCAAACAGCCTTAGACGGCATTAAAATTAACCTTTAAAAAGAACACAAATGAAACATGTAATCAAGAAAGCAATGGTGAGTGCCGTATGGCTCTTAATACTGTGTGTTTCGGAAAACAACCTACACGCACAGGGAATGCCGGTATACGATAATACCAATTTTATTAGCCTAGCAAAATCCTTGGTGGAATCCGCCAAGCAAACCTCGGAACTTTTAAAGACCGTAGAGTTTTTAAAGCAACAAAAGGAACGGATCGAAATGGTTAGCAACGTCATCAAGCAATTGAACGTGGTCAGGGAACTGACCCGAAACAATCAGAGGCTTTTTGATATGGTACAGAACGATCTGAGGGAGTTACTTAACTCCCCATATATTAAACCAGTGGAAGTCAATAAAATATCCGAATCCTTTAATGCCATCATTGAACAGGCTCTGGACGATCTGGATTTTGTGAGCCAGCTTTTGGCCAACAATACCCTCAACATGACCGATGCGGAACGGATCCAATTTTTGAGGGAAAAGGAACTGAAGTCCAAGGAAATGGTTGCTGAAATCGAAGCTAAGACCAGACGTTATCGAGAGATTATCGCTTTTAGGGAGATGCAGGACAAGATCAATAATAGAACGGAAAATTATTAGGTATGTCGATAGGCTTGGAATATGTGGATGCGGTCTTTACCACGATAAAGAATAGCGATTTTGCCGAGTATACCATTACCGGCATGAAAACCTTGGCCATTTTGTTCTTTTTGGTCAATATCCTTAAAAAATATAATGAAGGTGTTGCCAATAATGATGGCTATACTTGGGGATTAACGCCCACGGAACTAGCCAAAAATTTTGCGGTAGTCCTATTGGTCATATTCTCCACACAGGTACTGAACGTTTTTGATACCATTTTAGTGGCCATCGAGACCCAATACAGGGATACGGCTCCGGCACTCCTCCCGTTACAGATGCAGGATATTGATATGGAACAGGATGTGGGTGCCTTGGAAGCCGCCAAAAAGGCCATGGCATTGCTTTATGAAGCCTTGGTGACACCACTTTTCGGATTGAAAGTCATCGCTTTTATATTGGGTCTTTTTTTATGGTTGTTGGATATTTTTATCTATCCATTGTTCCTAGCGGAACGCTATTTTCTATTAGGGATCATGCAAGCTTTTTTTCCATTGGTCATCAGCCTCGCCGTATTTGAAAAGTTTAGGGGACTAGCCTATAATTTCTTTAAGCTATATGCCGGGGTCTATATGTTGGTGCCGGCCTTTTTTCTGGTCAATGTATTTGTGAACAATCTCTACACGGAAGTGAATACCAATTTTTGGAATACCTTATTTGGAACAGATTGGGGCAGTCAAGTATTTGCCCCTGTGATCCAATTGGGATCCATAGGCTTCGTTGTGCTCCTAAAATTCAAACTTTATAGAAAGGCGACCTCTTTTACATTAAAACTCTTTTCAGGGGGTTAGTAGGGTATTTTATGACAGGCTTATAGTGGGATTAAAAATTAATAATGAAATACAAAAATGAAAACAAAAACACCTTACATGAATATTTATAATGTTCTAAAATTGAACCGATTTATTGTGCTGACCGTGGTCATTGGAGCGGTTTTAACCTGCGTTGTTTCGGTATGGTCCGTGACCACATTGCATAAAGAAACAATCAATAGTGCCTTTATGGTGAATACGAAAGGCAGCGTGATTCCATTAAAATTGGTTGACCAAAAGGAAAATCTGGAGGTTGAGTCCCTGTCTCATTTAGAACTGTTCCATAGCTATTTCTACAATATGGATGCCAGTAACTATGAAAAACATCTCAAAAAGGCACTATGGTTGGGAAACAGCACCATAGATGCCCTTTACAGACAAAAAAAAGCGGACGGTGTTTATAATCGGTTACTTCAGTATTCCCTCGTTCAAAAAGTAGTCTCCATTAAATCAGTTCTGGACCTTCAAGAGGAACCTTATAAGTTTGAGACCCTTACCATTTTTGAAGTCAATCGAGGAACGATTACCGATACCTATGAACTAAAGACCTCAGGGAACCTGATACATGTGGATAGACACTTTCCAAATAATACCCATGGGCTATTGATCACCAACTTTTTTGAGAATAGCCTACGGAAATTGGAAAACAGTAAAAACGAATAGCAACATTGTCAATAATTTTAAATACCATGAAAATTGAAAAGAACAAAATCATATTTGCCACAGCACTATTATGTGTTGTGCTCTTTATTGTCGCATATGCTACGCTCATTATGGACAGTAATGATGAACCCACTATTGAGAACAATCAAATTCCGTTACCAAAATTGGAGGAGGGACAAAAAACATATGAATCCAAATTAGACGCCCTTAATGAATTAAAGGATGTTAAACAGGTCAATGCCCCAAGTATCTATGATGAAAGGTTATTGGATTCCACTGGTGTATATGATCCTGATCTTCTGGACAAGGAAAAGATAAAAATGATTGATAGTATCTATAAGGAAGGCAGGATTACCTATTCGGAAAGGATTTCAGAACAAGACTCCCCAAAACCATCAAATGAAATGATACCGATAAAGTTGGATTCGATAGAAGCAGAAATGGAAGATATAATCTCCGCCAAGGAACTGGGATTGGAAGATCAATTATTTTTTGCTTCAAATCCTAAGGAAATCCCAAATGATAACATATTGGAGGATCCATCTATTATGGTTATGGTAGATGGCACACAAACCGTAAAGACCAATTATAGATTGAATATGCGGTTAATGGAAGACACCAATATCAATGGTATTCATATACCAAGGAATACACTTATATATGGATTTGTGAGTTTTAGGCCTAACAGGACCATCATAGATATTGAAAACATTACTCATCATCCAATAAAACTCAAGGCTTATGACCTGCAGGATGGCAATGAGGGCATTTATATAGAAAATAGTTTCAGGGCAGATGCCACCCGTGAGGTTGTTGATGATGTACTCCAGGATGTAAACATTGCTGGATTGCCCCAAGTCGGAGGTGTTAAGAAGCTCTTTCAGCGTGACAACCGAACCATTAAAGTGACGGTATTAAACAATTATCAATTAATCTTAAAAGCCCAATAATGGGTAATAAAAACTTAGAATTATGAAGCCTATTTTTATTTATTTTTTGTTGATTTTATCAATAATGACACATGCCCAAAGACCTTTGGACACTATTTATGCCAATGATCAAATGAATGTAGCCCTGTTTTTTCCGAAACAAATAAGGCAAGCGATAACAGGTGCCGAAAACTTCGCATTCACTTACAATAGGGATAACGGACAGTATTTTGGATTGCTACAGGCAAAGCCTGGGAAGGAAAGTAATTTGCTCACAGTGACCAATGATGGCAAGGTGTATTCATATATTATTAAGTACGCTGAAAAGCTATTGGAACTAAATTATTTTATCAGTGAAAATGAGAGCATCGGTTACGAATTTTCTATGGATTTTGAACTGGAACCAGTTGCAGGAACGCAAGATGAATATGCGAAGAACGAAACCCATTTTCAGAAAATGGGAGACCATCTGTTGAATTCTAGATATGAAAACTTGGCAACTAAACGCAAGAAAGGAATCAAAATACAATTGCAAAAAATGGTCTATGATGCTTCTGAAGTGTATTTGGTCTTGGAGGTTAATAACAAGTCCTTAATTGATTTTGAAATCGACAACCTTAATGTTTATAGAGCCAATGGAAATAACAAACGGAAAGCCTCTTATCAAAGACTGTTACAAGATGTCATTTACAAATACAAAATACCTAATGTCATAGAGAATGGACAATCCAAACGTTTTGTATATGTTCTTCCCAAGTTTGTTTTGGGCGATAATGAAAAATTGTATATCGAGGCGAAGGAATTGAATGGCAGTAGAAAGCTGATATTGATTCATTGAATAGTGCTTCAAAGGGAATGGATTGTTAAAACTACTGAAAAAGAATCAAAAAAAAAATGGCTGCATCAAAACGCATCCAGAATGATAATAAAAATGAGTTTAAGGACGTCCGTTCAGGCGCTTTTGACAAATTGAAATAATATTATGTATCTTTAAATTATGAATGGTCAGATTGACTTATAAATAATAGGTATAAGAATAATTGGTTTTTCTGACGTAAGAAATCCTGAGAAGAAATAGTTGAACCCAAAATCAACAACTTATTTTTATTAGGTGAAGTAAATCTGTAAACGAAAGATTATTTAAACCAGTTTATTTTCTCGCAGTGGTGTAGGATGTAAAACTTCCTGATTATTTAATAACTCCGAATTATGAAATATACATTGAAATCAACACAATCTTTAGCGGAAGGGCCTCTTAATGGACAGGATGTCTGTCCTATAGAGCTTAATGTGCTAACCTCTGATAAAAAATATATCCAAAATTTTTTTTATTCCGAAGTCAGAAATGGCCAATCTTGGGTTTTTTTGGTTAAGATATTTGTAACGGGGAGTCATTGTGAGACGGATGTCTATGTTACAAAATTTACGAAAAAAAGGGGGATAGACGGCTCTCATGTCACATATGGTGGGGGTGAGACTTTAATATGGAACATTGATGTCGGAGAGGATATGCTTTATTGCTTTGCTGATCTGGCGGCTGATGCGATTAATTTCTACATGAAAGATATGTAGCGGTATTATTATTAAGAATGTTGATGAATGATGGGCAGTTTCGGGTAGCAAAAAACTGTGCAAGTAAACATCCAGCTAATATTCATCTTGCATTTTTAACAAAAAGGAAGAAATAAGGTCATAGCTGACATTAGTTTTAACAATGTTTTCAATAGGTACACTTCCAAATCTAAATTCCTGTTGTTAATACGGTTATTCCCTAAAAATGTTCTCTATCCAACCAACGAATTCTCACTGATTGGCGAAACAAACAATATTTATTAAAAAAGAAAACCGTTATAAATGTAAGGGTAAAAGTATGATATTGTGATTAAGAATTCAATTTAGAAATATTTTGTGAAAATCAGAAATTTATTACACTATCTAAGGCGTCATCTGCCTCTCTATGGATGAAATTACCTTGATAATTTATTGTTGTTTTTAAATCTCCATGCCTATACAATTTTTGAAGCATTATTGGGTGTATTTTGTCTCCTGCTATATTTCCGAAGCTATGCCTTGCGATATGATTTGAAAGATTTTTATTAATATCACAAAGTAAGGCAATCCGTTTTAAGAACTTATTACACAATTTCGTAGCATTTCTTATTTTAACAAAAACATCTTCAGGATTATTGAAGTCAGCATTTCTGAGAAAAGGAAATACAAAACCATTATTGATTTCTTTTTCCCCTTTGTAAAGTTCCAAAATGGCTTTTACTTTTTCCGGAATTTTTAAACTCACTGGTTTTTCATTTTTGTCCATTACATAAAACAAACGATTATCTTTAAAATCAGTCCATTTAAGCTGTACACTATCGGATATACGAATTCCGGCGAAATAAAATGCTACCAACCACACATTCTGTGTATGCCAAATGGATGTGCCTTTTTCTAAGTTTAGATTTTCAACTCGTATTATCTCTTCCTTATTCAAACCGATTTTATGTCCGGATCCAATACGTATTTTTTCCTTATCTCCAGCAAAAGGATAATTTTTTATATCAACAGCCCCATCTTTTATCGCAACGTTGAAAAGAGTTCGAATAAAAATTAGTTGATTCGAAATGGTACGAGTCTTTTGTTGCAAATAAGCTGTACAAAATGTTTTATACCTATCAATAAAGCTCTCATTAATATCATGAAACCGTAATGACTCTTTCTTTTTGAAATATTGAACGGAATCCATAATAGTATTGTCCGATTTACGACCCTTTCTAATACGTTCCTTACGACGTTCTCTGATCTCATTTATTACTGTAGTTTTGTCCAATGAGGTTTGCAAGTTCAAAAATTCTTCAAGATTGTAAAGAATCGATAATTCCGCTTTTGCAACAGAAAAAGTACCACACTCATATTTGCCTTTTACGCGATCGGAAGCAACAGCAAAAAAAGACTTTGAACCATTTGGCCCTTTCAGTTTTTGCTTAACCTGTTTTGGAGTAATGCTATCGTTGGTATTAAAGGAGATTTCGTTCGCCTCAATTAGCTTTTTCAACAAGAAGTTGTTTGCTTTTTTTGAATTTGGGTACGAACTCTTGACTATGCCCTTAACACTATCCCAATCTTTTTCCAATATATACAGGTTAGTAAAAATATAATTTGTTTTATAATCTTTGCTTATTCGAACTGCCAGTGGAGCAGTACCGTCCGCCTTTTGCTTATTTTTTCGTCTTACAATTTTTATGGCCGACATAGAGAAAATTTTTATTGTCATTGCCAAAAATAAAGAATTTTTTTTGAAAAAAACGGGTACAGAATAGGTACAGAATAGTTTAATTTTAGGCGGTGATAATTGCAATTATATAATATTAAAATATTATTAAGTAATTGATTTTCAGTTATTTTATTGCAAATTGATATAGTTATCATCGGGCTCATAACCCGAAGGTCACTGGTTCGAGTCCAGTTCCCGCTACTAAAGAAACCCATTGACCAACAGGTACTTAAAGCCTTTGTCAATGGGTTATTTTTTTGATATATTGCATACCGCATACAAACACGGCGTGGAAAAAATTTTTACAGAGCCAAAAATCTATCATGGAGGAAAGCATTTTGACCATGGAGGAAAGCATTTTGACCTTTCCAAACGCTGGTATGTCTATTACTCATACGCCCATCCTACCTTAAGGGATAAGCAAGGGCGGCCCGTGTTGGTGCGCCAAACCCCTATTACCTTAAAGGTCAACCGAAATTACAAGACCAAGGAAAAAAGACTCTTTCATTTTGGAATCATAAAGGGCGTACTCCATGAAATGCTGAAAGGTGGTTTTTCCCCATATAAGGACGAATTCAAAATGGAATCCGTAGATTATACTGCCAAGGCAGCCTTGGACTTTGCCTATTCTCTTAAGGTGAAGGGCTTGAGCCAGACCTCAATACCAGATTACAGGAGCAGGTTGAACCAATTTAAGACCTATCTTAAGGACAAAGGGCTTCTGGAAAGAAACATATTGGAAATAACGAAACAAACTGTCAATGCTTACCTTAATGGTGTAATTAATGGAACAAGTGCCAGAAACCGCAATAATACCCGAATAGTTTTGAGTGCTGTTTTCGGGGTATTGGAGGACAACGATATCATTCCAAGGAATTTTGTGGCCAATATAAAAGTGCTTGAAACAAACTCCGTACGCCATCAAACCTACCCATTGGATGTTTTAGAAGGCCTGTTCGCCTACATGAAGAAAAATGACCCATTATTGTTGCTGTTCATTAAATTTGTTTCCTATAATGTATTGCGACCTATTGAGGTTTGCCGCTTAAAAATAAAGGATATTAATTTAGACCAAAAACAATTGCAATTTAAGGCAAAGAACAAGCCTACAAAGACAAAAATCATACCCGATATCGTGGTTAATGAAATTATGGGATTTGATTTTTCCGTTCAAGATTATTTTCTGTTTACGCCGAACGGAATCGGTCCCTGGCCTATTAAAGAAAATTATCGTCGGGACTATTTTACAAAACGATTTAAAAAGCTGAAAGAGAAATATAACGATTACCTTATAGAACAGGGAGAAAGCTTTCAATTAGGAAAAGAATATACCGTCTATTCCTTCAGGCACACATTTATCACCCTGCTTTTCCGCAAATTTAGGGAGGAGTTTTCATATTCCGAGACCTGCGATAAACTCATGCTTATTACTGGGCATTCCACTTTGAAAGCCCTTAAAACCTATTTAAAGGATATTGATGCAGAGTTGCCAGAGGATTACAGCGGTTTGTTGGGTTTGAAAAGTTGAAAAGTACTGTTTAATTGGCTAAAGTTGTTGGTTAAGTATTTTGCCATTGATCTTTGCAAAGCATCTAAATTCACCCCGTTTGTTGTTAAATAGTTTTATCTATAAACTTGATTTTAACTGGAAAATATTCTACATAAATAGATAATTAATGGAATATATTTTGCAATGGTATCCAAATGAGTTAATTTATTGGAAAATCAAATTTCATTTATAATAGAAAATATTTTGCTATAATAAAGTTTTAATGGAAAATATTTTGCAATTTTGTGTTTTAAATCATTTATAGTGAAAAAAAACATCCCGATACATCTACAAGAGATAATTTATGGTTCGGCAGATTCTGTCATTTCCCGCAGGATATCCAATTGGGAATCTGAAGGCATTGTGCGCAAAATTGCGTCAAGACTCTACACATCAAACCTTGAAGATTTGCCAGCAGACATCATCAAGCGTAACATTTTTCCAATTTTAGGCAATCTTTATCCTGGTGCGGTATTGAGCCATCGTTCGGCCTTTGAATTTGCCCCCACAGCCAGCGGACAAATATTTGTGACCTACAAATACACCAAAAAAGTAAGGCTTCCGGGGATTACCATTCGTTTTATGGAAGGTGTACCGGCTATTCATGGCGATACAACATTCTCAGGAAAATTAATGGTATCACAAAAGGAAAGAGCTCTTCTTGAAAATCTTCAGGAATCAAGACAGACAAGTGCTGATTCCAAAACGCTTGCCTATCCACAAATAGAAGAAAAACTGGAACAGATCATACGTGTAAATGGGGAGGATGAGCTCAATGCGGTCAGGGATCGTGCACGGGAAATTTCAGAAGAGATTGGTATGCAAAAGGAATTCAAAAAACTTAATAAAATTATAAGCGCTCTTCTGTCTACACGATCTGCAAGCGGATTAAAATCTCCTGTAGTGGCTGCCCGTGCCGTAGGTATGCCTTACGACCCAGCCCGTTTGCAGTTGTTTGAAATACTATTCAGGGAACTGAAGCAACAGGAGTTTAAGAACCGGGAAGAACAGAATATAACTACCCAAGCTTATCGTAATTTTGCATTTTATGAAAGTTATTTCTCTAATTACATAGAAGGGACTGTTTTCGAGGTAGATACAGCAAAACAGATCATCGCGACACAGCAACCAATGCCTGCACGCAATGAAGATTCACATGACGTATTGGGCACGTATCAATTGGTTTCCAATAAACAGGAGATGACGATAGTTCCGTACTCTGGAGAGAATCTGCTTGAAATCCTACAGTACCGTCACGAAATATTGTTAAATGTCCGGAAGGATAAGAAACCCGGTAAATTCAAGGACAGGAACAATCAAGCAGGGGACACTTCCTTTGTGGATATGGAATTGGTACGGGGAACGCTAATGCAGAGTTTTGATTTTTATAAGGCATTGGTACATCCTTTTGCCAAGGCTGCCTTTATAATGTTTGTTGTAAGTGAAACCCATCCATTTCTTGATGGAAATGGACGTATGGCACGGGTAATGATGAATGCGGAACTCTCTACAAGTGGCCAGACAAAAATTATCATCCCAACCGTCTACCGGGAAGATTACTTGGGAGGGTTGCGCAGACTGACGAGAAACAATGACCCAAAAGTGTACATCAGAATGTTGGAACGCGCGCAGGCATTTAGCCATACCATTTATGGAGGCGATATGGATGCCATGGAAGAAAAGCTGCGCCAAAGCATGGCATTTAAGGAAAGCAATGAAGGGGTCTTGAAGATTATTGAATAATTACGGAGCAGGGAGCAGGGGATACAAAAAAGGTTGAAAGATTATTAACCAGAAAAAACCCGTATTGTTTAATTGCCAAGAAGTGTAACGTTTTGTAATCTGGCTATGGAATTTGTCCAGATTGTGAATCTTATTATATGTGATGATATAAGTTAAATTAAAATCATTAAAATTCCCTTTACGGGAATTTTTTTTATATCTTTGACAAGTGAGAATATTTTCAAAAGGAACATTAAGGGCATTTTGGGAGCAATATCCCGATGCGGAAGACCAGTTAAGGTCATGGCACAAAGTATTTAGCAATACTGAGTTTAAAAGCCCCAATGAGGTCAAAGCCCTATTCGGTTCTGCCGATTTTATGGGTGATGGGAAAATGATATTCAATATATGCGGAAACCATTATCGGCTTATTGTTAAGATTAATTATGAAAAACATTTGGTTTTTGTCCTTTTTGTAGGCACCCATAAAGATTATGATAAATTGGAAATAGAAAAACTGTAAATTATAACACCATGGAAATTACCATCATAAAAAACGAAAAACAATATGAGGCATACCTCAAACGTATGCACGAAATTTTCGATGCCAAAAACGGTACTCCAAAAGGAGATGAGTTGGATTTGTTGGCACTCGTTATTGAAAAATATGAGGATGAGCATTATCCCATTGAAGACCCCGACCCTATTAAAGTTATCCAGTTCATGATGGAGCAAATGAACATGAACAAGAAAGGATTTGGTATGGTCATCAAGAGCCAAAGTAGGGCAACGGAAATCCTTAAAAAGAAACGCCCTCTTACCCTAGCGATGATCAGGAGAATCCATGGACATCTGGGGATTCCTGCCGAAATCCTTATCAAGGACTATAAATTGGCTAATTAAGGATTTTAAAAACTTCTTTTATGGAGGATATTAATTCTTATTGAAAAAAAATGTAAATGCCAGAGGTAACATATAGCATATTGGATTTTACGGGCGCAATCCCTGAAAAATCATTTCAGGAGATAACCAAAGAACTGGATTCTAAAGGATTTGATTTAGATAACACCCTTCTTTCCCAAGAACAGCTTAAGGTATTCCTGTGCAAAAAACGGTTAAAGCGAACCACTAAAAACGGAAATTTCCGAGCCACTTAAAAACTCATTTTAGCCTGAGCCATATAAGGATTTGCAATAATTTTTGCTATGCTCACTTTTATCCGCTGCAAGTGGCTCATTTTGTCTGCCCTATCCAACTTAACGCCAGATTGGAGTATTCATGATTTTGAACGGTTTCCAGCAGTGCAATGGAAATTACAAAACCTCAATAAACTTAAGATTAGTAATTCAGAGAAGTTCAACGAATTCAATGCGTTTTTAAAGGAAGTGTTAAGTGAAGAATAATAAGTTGTCTAAAGGACTCCAAGAGTGGTTAAAACGGATTAAGGATAAAGCAGATTGGTATGACCCTTTGGTTGAAAAAGAAGATGAATTGTTTTAAAGATGTGGATAGGGATAATTTATCTGTTGTATGAATTTTTCCCTGAATCTTTAAAATCAAATGAGAAAATAATGCTTGTTATTATCAAAGAGCAATAATATATGATAATTAAGATCACTCTATTCTCATTTATTTACTATATTTGAGAATATAAAATTATTATTATCAATTTTTTATGAAAAATTTTAAGTCTGGTCAATACATTAATCAAGGGTACTATAAAAGTTTTCAACCTAATTTCATCAATAAGGAATGGTTAATGGATGATATGCAGGTTATTGGGCTTTTAAGCAAGGCCGATAGACAATTAGGGCGATTGGATATGTATTCAGAATATGTCAATATAGACCTGTTCATTAGGATGCATATAGCTAAGGAGGCTACGCAATCCTCAAAAATCGAGGGCACCCAGACCAATATGGAGGAAGCCTTTTTGGATAAAAAAGATATTAACTTAGAGAAGCGGGATGATTGGGTAGAGGTGCAAAAAACGGGCATAGTATACCACCCACAGCGGATTAAAG